>ERZ1673817.18-NODE-18-length-51550-cov-26.198272_pt1 | contig 51550 bp, 54 predicted proteins | sample MGYA00580146_ERZ1673817 | MGnify/ENA primary metagenome ERZ1673817 (study PRJEB41219, sample SAMN04549607) | soil metagenome | isolation source: soil | place: USA: New Mexico, Bitter Lake NWR | collected 2008-11-15 ...
CGCCTCCGCTTTTCTATGTGGACGCTTCGTTTTGTTCAGTTTTCAAGGAACATTTCTTAAACGACTTTATTAATATATCACTTTAAAATATTTGATGTCAATAGTTTTTTCAAAAGCGACGTAATTTAATATAACAATTATGTGTATAAAAGTCAACTACTTTGTTTAAAAAATTTTTATGTCCCCTATGATCCTTTCGGACATAGGGGACATGATTTTATTTGTTACGCATTTGTGGAAATAGCAACACATCACGAATAGACGGTGAATTTGTCAATAGCATAACAAGTCGGTCAACACCAATGCCTAAACCACCCGTTGGTGGCATTCCATATTCAAGCGCTTCGATGAAGTCTTCGTCCATCTCGTGGGCTTCGTCATTTCCCTGCTCCCGCTCTTTCAGCTGTGCTTCAAAGCGCTCACGCTGGTCAATCGGATCATTTAATTCGGTAAATGCATTTGCATGCTCACGACCGACGATAAACAATTCAAAGCGGTCTGTAAAGCGCGGATCGTCTGGATTTTTCTTCGCTAACGGCGAGATTTCCACCGGATGTCCATAAATAAATGTTGGCTGAATAAGCTTGTCCTCTACTTTCTGCTCAAAAAACTCATTCACAATATGGCCAAACGTCATATGCGGGGCTATTTCCACACCATGCTCTTTTGCCAATTCCCTAGCTTCTTCATCGCTCATTTGTTTCCAAAAATCGACGCCCACATATTCTTTAATCGCATCTACCATATGAAGTCGTTTCCATTCAGGAGTTAAATCAACCTTATGCTCTCCATACTGGATTTTTGTCGTCCCTAACACTTCTTGGGCGATGTGGGCAATTAAGTTTTCCGTCAATGTCATAATATCGCGGAAATCCGCGTATGCTTCGTACAGCTCAAGCATCGTAAATTCTGGGTTATGGCGTGTAGAAACTCCTTCATTACGGAACACACGGCCTATCTCATAAACTTTTTCTAATCCGCCGACAATTAAACGTTTCAAATGAAGCTCGATCGCGATCCGCATATATAACGGCATATCCAACGCGTTATGGTGAGTAATAAACGGACGAGCCGCCGCTCCTCCGGCAATGTTGTGCATCATCGGCGTTTCGACTTCTAAATAGCCATGGCTATCTAAGTAACGGCGCATCGATTGAATAATCCGGCTGCGTGTGATAAACGTATTTTTGCTGTCCGGATTCATAATTAAATCTAAATACCGTTGTCGGTAACGCTGTTCGATATCTTTTAGCCCATGGTATTTTTCCGGAAGCGGGCGCAGCGCTTTTGTTAAAAATTCATAAGAGGATACTTTAATGGACAGCTCCCCGACTTTTGTTTTAAATACCGTTCCGCAAACACCGACAATATCGCCTAAATCAGAAGTTTTGAAAAGCTCGTATTGCTCTGGGCCGACCGCATCTTCACGAACGTAAATTTGAATTTGGCCAGTGACGTCTTGAATATGGGCGAATCCCGCTTTACCTTTGCCCCGTTTTGTCATAATGCGCCCGGCAACAGCAACTTTTATTTGTTTTTCTTCCAGTTCTTCTTTTGATAAATCACCGTATAAATCAAACAGTTCTTGTGCTTTATGTGTTCGTTCAAACCGTTTGCCAAACGGATCAATTCCCATTTCTCTTAATTTATGTAATTTTTCCCTGCGGACTCGCAATTGATCGTTAAGTTCTTCATGACTCATATAAACTTCACTCCATTTAAAAAGTTTTTATGAAAAATACTGCCAGCGAAGGCTGGCAGCAAATAACTGCTATCATTTTATTGCCCCATTTACACAGCCTGTGCATTCATTTGTTCTTTGCTTTCTACCTCTTCGGCAAAATTGAGCAAAAGGGCGGCAAGCTGTTCACGAGTTTCACATTCATTAATCGCATTGCGGATTTTTGCGTTACCTCGCACTCCTTTTAAATACCATGCTGCATGCTTGCGCATTTCTTTTACCGCGATATGCTCGCCTTTCAGCGCAATGAGGCGGTCTAAATGCAAAAGGCATACTTCAATTTTTTCTCTTACTGTCGGTTCTGGAATTAATTCCCCTGTTTCTAAATAACGAACTGTCCGGTAAATCATCCACGGGTTTCCGAGAGCGGCGCGCCCAATCATCACGCCGTCCACGCCTGTTTCTTCAAGCATCCGTTTTGCGTCTTGCGGCGTCTTTACATCCCCGTTTCCAATGACAGGGATATTGACGGCTTCTTTAACTTGTTTAATAATATTCCAGTCCGCTTTGCCTTCGTACATTTGCACTCTCGTTCTTCCGTGAACCGCTACCGCCTTACCGCCGGCACGCTCTACAGCTTGCGCATTCTCCACTGCGTAAATATGATTTTCATCCCAACCGATTCGCATTTTTACCGTTACCGGTTTTTCGACTGCGTCTACAATCGCGGCAACAACGTCATAAATTTTATTAGGATCTAAAAGCCATTTTGCCCCTGCATCACATTTTGTAACTTTTGGAACAGGGCATCCCATATTGATATCAATGATATCAGCGTTCGTATGTTTATCGACAAATTTTGCCGCCTCGACAAGCGTTTCTTTCTCCCCGCCAAAAATTTGCAAACTTAGCGGTTTTTCACGCTCGTCAATATATAACATGTTCAGCGTTTTTTCGTTATTGTACACAATTCCTTTATCACTTACCATTTCCGCGCAAACAAGCCCTGCTCCAAACTCTTTCACAGTAAGGCGGAATGCCGAATTGCACACACCAGCCATTGGCGCAAGGACAACGCGGTTTTTAATTTCCACATCGCCGATTTTAAACATCGGTCTACCTCCTTTCTTATTTCCCGGCTTCTGAATGCGGCGCAAGCTCTTCGACAGATATATTCAACCGCTCGGCAATTTGCTGCACTAATTCCTCTGTCGGTAAACGATTTCCTCGTTCAATTTCTCCTAAAATCGACACAGATATGCCAATTTCTTTTGCCAGCCTTTCTTGCGTATATCCTTTTAGCTTTCGAAAAGCGCGAATACGTCTTCCCCATTTTTCTGCTTCCATACACGAACTCCTTCTTTGTCAGGTAGTCGATCTACAAGGCGCAATAGACATTGAGTGACATTCGGAATATGGATATCGCGATTTAATTCCAACAATGGAATCATCACAAACGCACGCTCTGTCATACGCGGATGAGGAATGATAAGTTGTTCTGTTTCAATATTTTCGTGATTATATAATAAAATGTCAAGGTCCAACGTTCGCGGCCCCCAACGTATTTCCCTTTTTCTCCCAAAATTTTGTTCGATTTTTTGTGTAACATCTAGCAATGCAAAAGGAGAAAGAGAAGTATAAATTTTGACGACCATATTTAAAAACTTATCTTGATGGATATAGCCGACTGGTTCGGTTTCATAAATAGATGAGGCAGCAGCGACGGAAATTTGTTGATGACTATCCAACATTTTGACAGCTTCCCGCAAATAAAAGAAGCGATCACCGATATTAGAACCAAGTGCGATGTATGCGTGATTTTCCATTTAACGACCCCTTACAATTTCTACTGCGACAGATTCATAATGGCCCTTAATGGGCGGATTTGGCTTTGTCACTTTTATCGTGCAACGAGCAACAGTTGGAAAAGAAGATAAAATTTGCTCAGCAATCGTTTCTGCCACTGCTTCGATTAACGAAAATCGCCGTTTTTCGACGACATTTCGGCAAATATCGTACACTTCCGCATAATTAATCGTATCATTTAACTGATCGCTTTTTCCAGCCTTTTGCAAATCCGTCTCAAGGATAACGTCGACAATAAAGCGCTGCCCAAGCACGTTTTCTTCTGGAAGCACACCGTGATATCCATAAAATTCCATGCGGTGAAGATAAATTTTATCGATCGTTCGCCACTCCTTTTCCAAGCATTGCATCCATCATTTTCACCATCCGCGCAATTGGCAATACATCGTGAACGCGGACGATATGAGCTCCCTTTGCGATTCCCAAGCATACGGTCGCTCCTGTTCCTTCGACTCGTTCATCAACCGGTAAATCAAGGACATGGCCGATAAACCGTTTCCGTGACGTGCCAAGCAAGAGCGGATATCCTAGTTTGGCAAATTCATCTAAACGGCGCATAATTTCCAGATTATGCTCCAATGTTTTCGCAAATCCGATCCCCGGATCTAAAATAATGTTTTCGTCTTTCACGCCTGCGCGTTTTACGATGGCGACACTTTCCATTAAATCAGAAATCATATCGGAAATTAAATCACGGTACTGAAGATCATGGCGATTATGCATTAAAATAATCGGAACATCATAAAAAGCGGCGACTTCCGCCATTTTCTCGTCTGCTTTTGCCCCCCATACATCGTTAATGATGTGCGCTCCCGCTTCGATCGCTTGTTTGGCGACTTCCGCTTTATACGTATCAATGGAAATAGGGACATTGATTTCTTGAGCGACTGCTTTCACCACAGGAATTACCCGCCGCAGCTCTTCCTCAAGCGATACTTTCTCAGCACCTGGCCGGGTCGATTCCCCGCCAATATCAATAATGTCCGCACCATCGGCAACAAGTTGCTTTGCGTGCTCCACCGCGCGGTCAAGATCATAAAACCGTCCGCCGTCAGAGAAAGAATCCGGCGTTACGTTGACAATCCCCATGACCATTGTTTTTTTTCGCAAATCCAGCTCGTAATCCCCGCAGCGCAGCACAAAAGGGGTTGCACTTGTTGTAGCCATCGCTCATTCCATCCTTTCTGCTAACTCGTATTTTGTCCATAAAAACGATGTGAAATGCTTGTAATGCTTCTGCAATAATGAAGTGACCGGCCCATCGGCACCTTGATAAGCACGGCCGTCCATTTGATAAATAGGGACGATTTCTTGAATAGAATTGGTCACAAATATTTCGTCCGCTCGTTGCAGATGATCAAGTGGATAAAAACCTTCTTGGCATTCGATTTTCAGCGCGTTCAACAGCGCAATCACAAATTGTCTTGTCACTCCGTTTAAAATTCCCGCGTGAATCGCTGGAGTGTATACCACGCCGTTTTTTACCCAAAAAATATTAGAGACAATCCCCTCGGCAACATATCCTTGTTCATTCAAAAAAATACCTTCCACGTCGGGGCGAGTGCCGATTTCCCTTTTGCCTATTATATTGTTCAAATAATGATGAGACTTAAGCCGTTCTTTTCCCTCCGGAGTGTTTCGTCTCGTTTTTAAAACTATGCCAATTTTGCCTCTGGAAAAAGAAGAGAAAAGCGGCTTCATGTACATAATGACTGTCGGTTGATCGTACTCGCTTGTTTGCAAGCCGATATCCCCGATGCCTGCTGAAACATTTAAGCGGACATAAGCGTTTTGTAATCGATTTGCTTCCAAGAGACGATGAAGGATTTCCATCACTTCACGGCGAGTAAAGGAGTGGGCGATATTCATCTCCCGCAAACTGCGGTTTAACCGCTCCAAATGGTCATCTAGCAAAAACGGATGGCCGTCGTACGTGCGAAATGTTTCAAATACACCAAGCCCGTATAAAAAACCATGATCAAACGGCGAAATGCGCGCTTCATCTTTATGGACAACTTCTCCGTTGACATATATATACATACGGTCACCGAACCCTTTTATACGTTTGGATAAAGTTCTCCAGCAGCTTCATTCCATGGCTTGTCATAATCGACTCCGGATGAAACTGAACCCCTTCGACTGGCAATGTTTTATGGCGAATCGCCATAATTTCGTTTTCTTCCGTCCATGCAGAAATTTCGAAGCAATCTGGCAACGTCTCTTTTTCAACGATAAGAGAATGGTAACGAGTAGCCGTAAACGGGCTAGGAATGTTAGTGAAAATGGTTTTTCCGTCATGGAAAATTTGCGATGTTTTTCCGTGCATTAAACGGTCAGCGCGAACGACTTTTCCGCCGAATGCTTGCGCGATCGCCTGGTGGCCGAGGCAAACCCCAAAAACCGGAATTTTTCCTGCAAAATATTCGATCGCTTCTATACTGACGCCAGCTTCATTCGGCGTGCAAGGACCAGGGGAGATCATCAAAAAATCAGGATTTAATGTCTCTATTTCCTTCACCGTAATTTCATCATTTCGTTTTACAACTAATTCTTCGCCTAATACCCCTAAATATTGAACTAAATTGTATGTAAACGAATCGTAATTATCAATCATCAAAATCACCTTGTCTCACCTCATACTCTTAATGATTTCTCCGCTTCGCTCAGCTCTTTTGCTTTCCAAAGGGCCGCCGCCTTTTTCAAACATTCGCGATATTCATGTTCAGGATGGGAATCAATGACAATCCCGGCTCCCGCTTGCACATGTGCGATTCCATCTTTGGCAATCATCGTGCGAATCGCAATGTTGAATTCCATATCTCCATCAAAACTAATCCATCCGATGGAACCGGTATATATGCCGCGCCGCACCGGCTCAAGCTCTTCGATAATCTCCATTGTCCGCACTTTTGGAGCTCCGGTAATCGTGCCGCCAGGAAACATCGCCTGTATGACATCAAACGCATCTTTTCCTTGCTTTAATTTTCCTGACACATGGGACACGATATGCATAACGTGGGAATAACGTTCGATGGTCATCCATTCATCTACTTTGACCGTGCCATATTGGCATACGCGCCCCAGATCATTGCGCTCTAAATCGACGAGCATCGCATGTTCCGCTATTTCTTTTTCGCTAGAAAGCAGCTTGGTTGCCAGCCATTTGTCTTCTTCCTCTGTCTTTCCGCGTGAACGCGTTCCGGCAATCGGCCTTGTGCTAATGTCATCCCCCCGTTTTTTGACAAGCAATTCAGGCGATCCGCTGACAATTTGAAATTCCGGAAAGTGGATGTACGCCATGTATGGAGACGGATTAATGACGCGCAGCTGCTCATAAATATGAAATGGATGCGTCAACAGCGGCTTCGATTGCCGCACGGATAAATTCACTTGAAACACGTCGCCTTGGGCAATATATTGCTGAACTTTTTGGGCCGCTTCGACAAAATCCGCTTTTGTCATCGACACCGATGGATTGGCATCTTGTTTTTGAAACATCCATTCGCCATCGCATTGCTCCGCTTCTAACCAACGTGACTCATAAAAAGAAAGGCGCCGTTCCGCTTCCAGTTCTTCGCCGTCCGCGTAATGAACAATCATATGGAGCAACTGCTTTTGGTGATCGTACACGAATACGTCATCAAAAATCAAAAAGTACATCGATGGAAGCCGCAAATCGTCTTGTGCATATGAAGGGATTTTTTCAATATATCTTGCACAATCATAGCTGATATAGCCAATCGCCCCGCCTTGAAAAGGCAATTCACTTTTGGAAAAGTGAAGCGGAAATTGCGCGAACCATTGTTTGAACGATAATAGCGGATTCCCTTCATACCACTTCGTTTCACCGTGATAAGAAATAAAGAGCTGATTTTCTTTCGCTTGAATGACACCCGCAGGAGTTAAACCGATAATGCTGTAGCGTCCGCCTTGACCGCTTTCTAGCAAAACATGGTACGGCTCATGAGCAGCAAGTGCCTTATATTGTCGAAACCAATCACGGTTCGAGTAAGGAAGCGTTCGCCTCTTTCTATTTCCCCATTTCCGCACAGCGATATCACTCCCTTTATTTAGCCATTGCATATTCTTATTGTACAATGAGTCGCAAAACATATCATTACAAAAATAAATTTCGACAGGGACTTTCTCCCTGTCGAAATCGCATGATTATTCATCGAATTGGTAAAGCGGAGTGCTTAAGTAGCGTTCACCGTTACTTGGGATGATCGCCAACACTTTTTTCCCTTTGCCAAGCTGTTTAGCGATTTTTAATGCAGCATGAATAGCGGCGCCAGAGGAAATTCCGCCAAGAATGCCTTCTTCGCGGGCAGCGCGGCGGGCGGCGGCGAACGCTTCTTCTGTCGTAACGGTAATGACTCCATCATAAATGCTTGTATCTAAAATATCCGGCACAAATCCGGCACCGATTCCTTGAATTTTATGAGGACCTGGTTTTCCGCCCGATAATACCGGTGAATCAGCAGGCTCTACCGCATAAATTTTAATGTTTGGATATTTTTCGCGAAGGACTTGTCCCGCACCAGTAATCGTTCCGCCAGTACCAACGCCGGCAATAAATGCGTCCAATTGGTCGCCCATTTGCTCAACAATTTCTTTTCCTGTCGTTAACCGGTGGATTTCCGGGTTTGCCTCGTTTTTAAATTGCTGCGGCATAAAATAACCATGCTCTTTCACCAATTCTTCTGCTTTGGCAATCGCGCCGCGCATCCCTTGGCTTCCCGGTGTCAGCACTAATTCAGCGCCGTATGCGCGCAATAAATTGCGGCGCTCTAAACTCATCGTATCCGGCATGACTAAAATTGCTTTATATCCTTTTGCCGCTGCGACCATGGCCAGTCCAATTCCTGTATTTCCGCTTGTCGGCTCAACAATCGTGTCGCCAGGCTTTATTTTTCCCTCTTTTTCCGCTGCTTCAATCATCGCCAAGGCAATCCGGTCTTTGACGCTGCTTCCCGGGTTCATAAATTCAAGCTTAAGATAAACATCGGCACTGTCTTCATCGACAATGCGGTTTAATTTCACCGCCGGCGTATCACCGATCAATTCTGTTACGGAGTTTACTGTTCTTGCCATGTTTCCACCCCTAATCCCGATTAATTTTATCGAATTTGTCTCCAATGTATCAATTATTGGCTTAATTGTCAATCATTTTGATTTTTTTTAACTTTTTATTCTTCTTTCGCATCGGCAAGCTGTTTCAGCTGCTGGAGTTCCTCTTTGCTGAAATGGTACGTTTCATTGCAAAAATGGCATGACGCTTCAGCATACCCTTCTTTGTCGATAATGTCTTGAATTTCCTGCGCACCTAAGCTGATCAACGCATCCGCAATTCGCTCCCGCGAACAGCGGCACACAAACGCGACTGGAATTGTTTCTAGCACTTTGACATTTCCTTTTCCAAGCAGCTCTTCCAAAATCTCTTCTGGCGTCAATCCACTCTCTACCATTTTCGAGACAGGTGGAATAGTCCGCAAGCGTTTTTCAATCTCATCAATTGTCTTCTCTTCCGTTCCCGGCATCAGCTGGATGATAAAGCCTCCCGCCGCCAAGATCGTGTTATCGGGATTGACAAGCACACCGACGCCAACAGAAGATGGAACTTGCTCAGAAGAAGCAAAATAATACGTAAAATCTTCACCAAGTTCTCCTGAGACAATCGGCACTTGCCCTGTGAAAAAATCGCGCAGCCCTAAATCTTTTACGACCGTTAACATGCCGTTTGTGCCTACCGCTTTGGCGACGTCCAATTTCCCATGTTCGTTTAAATCAAAGTGGACGCGTGGATTTGTTACGTACCCACGCACCTCCCCCTTCGCATTGCTGTCGACGAGGATGGTGCCAATCGGACCGCCGCCATCAATTTTAATCGTTAATTTATCATCACCCTTTAACATGGCTCCCATCATGACTCCCGCCGTAATAGCCCGGCCAAGCGCCGCAGAAGCAGTCGGCCATGTTTGATGGCGGCGCTGCGCCTCGCTTACTGTATCTGTTGTTCGAGCAGCATACGCTCTTACTTGTCCATCATAAGCTAAAGCCTTTACTAAGTAGTCTGACATACTAACTCAACCTTTCATTATTTTTTATCAACGTTTTTCTCATATAAAATTTTCAAGCCCGTTAACGTCAAAAATGGATCGACAATATCGATAACATCGGATTCGCTGGCAATTAAAGAAGCCAATCCTCCTGTCGCTATCACTTTTGGCGGAACAGGGCTTTTTGCTTTCATCCGCGCGACAATGCCTTCCACCTGCCCGACGTATCCGTATAAAATTCCAGCTTGCATCGCGCTGACGGTATTTTTCCCGATAATATCATCCGGTCGGGCGATTTCAATGCGCGGCAATTTCGCGGCTCGTGCAAACAGCGCCTCCGTTGAAATCATAATTCCCGGAGCAATCGCCCCTCCCATATATTGTTTATGTTCGTTAATATAACAATACGTTGTCGCCGTGCCAAAATCGACGATGATAAGGGGGCTGCCATATAAGTGAATGCCGGCAACCGCGTTGACGATGCGGTCCGCGCCTACTTCCCGCGGGTTGTCATATTTAATGTCGAGGCCTGTTTTAATTCCTGGGCCGACGATAATCGGCTTAATATGGAAATATTTTAAGCACATTCGCTCAAGCGCAAACATAATCGGCGGCACAACCGAAGAAATAATAATGCCATCAATATCAGAAAACTGAAGTCCGACATGGTTCAATAACGCCTTGATCAACATGCCGTATTCATCTTCCGTTTTGCCGCGGCTCGTTTCGATGCGCCAATGATGTTTTAATTCATCTCCATCATATACCCCCAACACCGTATTGGTATTGCCGACGTCTAAGACAAAAATCATCATTCATCCCCACTTTTCACCATATGTTACTTTCTTCATCATATCATATCTTGTCGCTTATCTGATAAAAAAAGATGCCCCTTTAAAGAGACATCTCACTCATCTTTCTTTTGAATATTTATTTTGACATCACTGTCCTGATCGCCATTATCGTTATTGCCATTGCTTGCATCGCGGTTTGGCAATGTGCCGTGTTCGAATAAATGTTTAATTTGTTCCGCATCCAATGTTTCCACTTCAAGAAGCGTAGTGGCGATTAACTCCAGTTTGTCTCTATATTGTGTTAAAATGTTTTTCGCTTTTTCATAACATTCTTTAATAATCCGTTGAATTTCCAAATCGATTTCATACGCGATTTTATCGCTGTAATTTTGCTCATTGTGCAAGTCGCGGCCTAAAAACACTTGCCCGCTCGGCTGCCCGAATTGCAACGGGCCAAGCTTCTCGCTCATCCCAAACTCGGTAACCATGCGGCGAGCAATGTTCGTTGCACGTTGAAAATCGTTATGCGCGCCTGTGCTCACTTCATTAAAGACAATTTCTTCCGCGACGCGCCCGCCTAATAGGCCAGTAATTTTGTCCATTAGTTCCGGCTTTGTCATAAAATAACGATCTTCTTTCGGAAGCATCACCGCATAGCCCCCCGCTTGGCCACGCGGAACGATCGTCACTTTGTGCACCATTTCCGCGTCATCGAGCACCATGCCAATGACGGTATGCCCTGCTTCATGGTATGCCACAATGCGCCGCTCTTTTTCCGAAATGACGCGGCTTTTCTTTGCCGGCCCGGCAATGACGCGGTCTGTCGCCTCATCAATGTCGCTCATGTCAATTTTCTTTTTATTCCGTCGAGCCGCAACGAGCGCCGCCTCGTTCAGCAAGTTTTCCAAATCCGCCCCGGAAAAGCCCGGTGTACGCATCGCAATCGTTTTTAAATCAACGGACTCATCAAGCGGCTTATTGCGGGCGTGAACGCGCAATACCGCTTCACGGCCTTTCACATCCGGACGGTCTACCGTAATTTGCCGGTCAAAACGGCCCGGACGCAACAACGCTGGGTCTAAAATATCTGGGCGGTTTGTCGCAGCGATAATGATAATTCCTTCATTGCCGCTGAAACCATCCATCTCGACAAGCAATTGGTTGAGCGTTTGCTCGCGTTCATCATGTCCGCCGCCAAGACCTGCGCCGCGTTGCCGGCCAACCGCGTCAATTTCGTCAATAAATATGATACAAGGCGCGTTCTTTTTCGCCGTTTCAAACAAGTCGCGCACACGCGATGCACCGACACCAACGAACATTTCCACAAAGTCCGAACCGCTGATGGAGAAAAACGGCACGCCAGCTTCTCCAGCAACCGCGCGCGCGAGCAACGTTTTCCCTGTTCCAGGAGGCCCGACAAGAAGCACTCCTTTTGGAATGCGGGCACCAAGCTCAACAAACTTCCGCGGATCTTTTAAAAACTCAACAATTTCGACAAGCTCTTGTTTTTCTTCATCAGCACCGGCGACATCACGGAAACGAACTTTTCGTTTGTCGTCCGTGTATAATTTCGCCCGGCTTTTCCCAAAGTTCATTACCCGGCTGCCGCCGCCTTGCGCTTGGTTCAACAAGAAGAAAAACAAGATTAAAATAATCACAAACGGGATGATCGAGGTGAAAAAGGTAACCCATCCGCTCGTCTCATCCGCTGGCATTACTTCCACTCTCGTCCGCTGCGCTGCGGCATCAATGCGGTTCAACACCGTATCGCTGTTCATGACATAAGTGGAAAAGTATTGATCCTCGCTGTACGATTTGAGCTGCCCTCTTATTTCATATACGCCGCGCTCCGGCTTCATGGAAAATGATTTCACATCACCATTTTCCAAATGGGTTATAAACGCATCGTATGTCATCGGCTCCGTCCGTTGATTGCTTCCATTGAAGAAGCTAACCACACCGATGACGACGAGAAAAATCAATAAATAAAATATTGTATTTCGGAAGATCCGATTCATTTCTTGCCTCCTCCCATATGAAACACACTATAATCAATAGTATCATAGAAAATTGTATAAATACAAACAATTCGTTAGCAGCTTGAAAAGCAAATTTATTTATTGTACACTTCTGGTTTCAACACCCCGATATAAGGAAGATTGCGGTATTTTTCGCAATAGTCTAACCCATAACCGACGACAAACTCGTCAGGAACAATAAACCCGGTATAATCTGCCTGGATGTTTGCTTTACGCCCTGAAGGTTTATCTAATAATGTAACGATTTTAATGGAGTTAGCTTTTCGGTAGCGGAATAAATCGACCAAATAACTTAACGTTAAGCCGCTGTCGATGATATCCTCAATAATTAAAATGTCGCGCCCTTCCACAGACGTATTTAAATCCTTTAAAATTTTCACTTCGCCGGATGACACTGTGGCATTCCCATAACTCGACACATCCATAAAATCCATTTCCAAATATGTATCGATATGCTTTAACAAATCCGCCATAAACGGCATTGCTCCTTTTAAAACGCCGACCGCCAATGGAAAACGCCCTTCATATTCTTCTGTCAACAGTTTGCCTAATTCCTTTACTTTTTCCTGAATTTGTTGTTCGGTAATTAATATTTTTTGAATGTCATCTTTCATCCCCATCTTTTTTCCTCCTAGCTGTTCATTGCTCTTTATAGTGTAATACAATATAGTGCGCTTTTGTAACATCTGTTGCTTCAAAATTTGATTTTTTCAACTTTGGAACCCATAAAATATTTCCTTCCCCATCTTCAACGATGGGCCAGCGTTCTCTTTCAGATAAAGGGATTTTCGCTTCGATGAAAATTTCCTTAATTTTCTTTGTCCCTTTTGTCCCTTTCAACGTCATTCGGTCGCCAGCGCGGCGTGTTCGCACCCGCAGCGGGAAATGAACTGCTTCTGGATCAATAATGAATACATCATTTCCTCTCAGCTCTTTCGGATAGTGTTCCCAATTTTCACTAATGATTACGTGATTGTTTGGGAGGGGCAATACTGCTGGAATATCCAGTTTGAATGCATAACTCACGTCTTCTTTTTCTTTTCGAAATGTCAACAAACAACAGTCATAAGAACGGACGACTTTCAAACCGTGCGGCAAGTCTAACCTTCCGGAAGGATGGCTGCGACTCAAAAACGCCAACAAATTATGGATATGTACAGAAGAAAGGGAAGAAGGGATTTCTTTATAAAGATAGTTCAATATTAGTTGAATCCCTCTTCTTTGTAAAGGCTTCGGCATCGCCTGAAACGGCTTAATCTTTAATGCAATCGCATCCTCTTGTTTTTTTATTACCTTCTTTATCGCGTCTTCCGCTAATTCCTCTAAAAACAACTCATCTTCTATCGCCATTTCGCTATACGATTGAAAACGCTCGTGGAGACGCGGGTTTTCCTTTTTCAAAAACGGAATGACATGATGGCGAAACCGATTTCTCGTATAATCATCTTTATCATTACTAGCGTCGTGGCGCGGCGTGATTTGATGTTTTTCGCAATACGCATCAATATGGGCGCGGCTGATCGCCAAAAATGGGCGGATAATATATCCTCCATGAAACGGACGCTTTACCGGAATGCCGGCATAACCCTTGCTTGTGCTGCCGCGCACAAGCCGCATTAAAATCGTTTCGACCTGATCATCGCCATGGTGGCCTAAAGCTAAATAATCCGCTTTATACTTTTCCATCAGCTCGCCGAAAAAACGGTAACGGCATTGGCGCGCCGCTTCCTGCACACCTAATTTGTGCTGGCGCTGGAATGCGGGAACATCAATTTGCACCGCCTCACATATAATACCGCGCGTTTGGCAAAAATGTTTCACAAAATTCATGTCTTCTTCCGACTGTTTTCCGCGAAACATATGGTCGACATGAGCGGCGATCAACGTGATATTCCATTTTTGCCGGATCGACCAAAAAAAATGCAATAACGCCAGCGAATCTGGACCTCCCGACACCCCAACAATGACCGTCGAATCCGGTGTGAGCAGTTCATGTTTTTTGATAAATTCGCAAACTTCCGCAATCATTCGGAGAAACCCTCTTTTATCGCGTAATTCTTATTTTCATCGTACCATTATTGCGATATTTTCTCAAAAATCCCGCCCATATTTTATCAATAAATAAGCGCTATCGCGACAAAAATTTGTCAAGGAAGCACTTGATGATATACATACACCGCGTAAGCGCATAAAAGTACAGCAATGATCAGCGCCGTTTCCAACACCCCTCTCGCTTTTCCGCGTTTTCTTTGTTTGCTTCGCCGTGATTTCTGAACTGTTTTTTGGGAGGCCCGCTGCTTGGAATGGGAAGGATCAGGGCGACCAATCGCGGCCAACAAGTCTTGCTTCATTTCGGAAGCTCTTTTATACTTCCCGTCAATCGCCTTCATTAATACCGTCTGATATTTCCGCAACATAACATCTGCCTGAATGATGGAAATTAGCTGCCGTCGCCCATCTCCCTTCCGTTCTAACTTGATCGGGCAGCAAGACTGGATCATGATGATCGCCACAGCAAACAAATCATACGAAGGTTCTGCTTTCCGTGATCCTAACCCCCAGTAGCCGCGATCATAAAGTTCGGTAAACTCTTTAACCGCTCTTCCTTGTAAAGTTGTCCCTCCCACGTCAAGAAGGCGGACCGTCGGCGGCGGGCCTGTGATTAACAAATTTTCCGGCTTCAAATCACCGAACACCCATCCTTCTTGATGAAGTTTGTCGAGCACGGATAAAAGTTGCAACAACAGAATGGCCACCCATTCTTTTCCGTGTTTGCGAATAAATGTGGAGAAATCTTCCCCTCTTATATATTCCATCACGTAAAAAGAAATATGTTTCTTCATCAAAGGAGCCGTCCAGTCATCGACATCTAGCAAAGAAGGTCCAAGGGCAACTCCCTGGACCTTGGAAAACCGACGTAATACATTGACTTCCGATGTCACTGCTTCGCTATTGTCGCTCAATTTCAATGCGACAATTCCCTTCGCGCTTTCCGCCAAATAAACGACCCCATTCGCTCCATGTCCAAGCGGTTTTAGCAGTTTATACGACTGATGGTGCCACTTTCCAGTAATGACCGTCCCTGCCGGAAGGTTACATAGACCCTTCAAAGTATGATTCATCATCGCGAATCAGACTCCTTAATGAGCGCTTTCTTTCAAAATACGTTAGTGCTTCGCGCAAGGCTGGCCCAGTCGGCGTCAAACCTCCCGATGTCAATTTTGGGAAAACGGTGGAAAGCTCCTCTATTTCCGGCGTCCAATCTACAATCTTTTCGACATTTCCCCGTTTTCCCGGGAATACAAATACGGCAAAACGATTATCGCCGATGCGCGCATTAAGGCTGAGAGACAAATCAAGCAACGCTTCTTTTACCGTCGGCAGTTTCGTTTTCATACTTCCGCTCGTATCTATTAATATTAAAACTTCTAATTCCACTGTTTCCCCAAGCTCGTCGACGACTTCCATCACCTCACCTCGTTTTTCCGGGGGCAAATTTTCCAGCGACACATCCGATCCTAATATTTGCTTCAATTCTTTATTCACGACACCTTGAAGCGTTTGCGTCATCGCTTTTCTCGTCACCATTTGCACCGTTTGAGACAATTGTTTGGCATAAACGACTTGGCTAATCCCACCTCCCGATAAAGCGATCCCTTCAATTTCACGCAACCCGCTTTCATCAATCGTATCTTGGTCGAGAACACCGATTACATTCACCGTAATCCCTTGCTCTTTCGCCAAAGCAGCCATCGCAATCGGATCTTCGCCATGATTGGAACACCCGTCTGTAATCAGCAAAATTTGCCGCAATGTTCCTCTGCTCATGTTTTCATCCCCTCCTTAGCTAATGTATTACAAGCATCGCCGGAGGGGAGGGATTTTATACATTATTGCGCTTTTTTTGTATACATATAGGCTGGAATCGTCGCCCATTTTGGCGTATTATGATTGATTTTCGCAACAACTACCGTCATGTCGTCTTCAATTCTCCCGGAACGGCTTCGGATTACTTCCTCCATGATTAAATCCGCCACTGCCTGCGGGTCGTTCGTTTTCAATTCTTTAATTTTCCGCTTCATCCATAGATCATGATTTTCCACGTGCGGCGGCCCTTCGAACACCCCGTCGCTCATCATAATAAGCAAATCGCCCGCCTTTAATTGTTCACTGACAATCTCAAATTCCACTTCTTTAATGATTCCGATCGGCAAATTGCTCGCCTCGATTTTCATGACTTTATCGCCGCGTTTGATAAAGCTCGGCGCGGAGCCGATTTTTAAAAATTTTGTTACGGCGTTTTGCAAATCAATCATGGCTAAATCTAGCGTGGAAAACATATCTTCCGTCGTCCGCAATGATAAAATGGAATTGACGGATTTTATGGCGATCGATTCATCCATCCCTGTCTGCAAAATCTTTTGCAAAAGACGCAGCGTCTCATTGCTTTCGTAGTGTGCGCGTTCTCCGTTTCCCATTCCATCGCTGATCGCAATCGCATACTTTCCTGTTCCAAGTTCAATCATCGAATAGCTATCCCCTGAAACAAGCCCGCCTCCTTTCGCCGCAAACGCCACGCCCGTTTCGACGACGAACGCTCTCGCCGAACCGAATGCCACCCGGCAATAACCGTTCGGGTAAACAGCGCATTCTTCCCGTTTTACCACGATCGTTTCTCCTAAAATATCCGACAGCATCGGCGCAATCAATTTTTCACATTCGCCGCGACCTTCGCAATATGGAACGCTCATCTCAATATCGATATTTCCTTTTTCCAAGCTGTAAATGTCAATATGGCCGATTTCAATCCCAAACTCCTGCAAGGCGTGAAAAATTTGTTCCTCCTGTAAATAATGATTTTCGCGTTCACGCTGAATTTCCTTTGCGAAATCTTCCATCACCTGTGAGACACCTAACAGTTGTTCGGCAACCATCTTTCTGCTTTCATTCATTTGTTTGCGCACTTTGCGATTTGCCCGATAAAGTGTTACATCTTTTTCAATCATGCCGACTACTTTGTTCGCTTTTACGCAATGGCGGTCCCATTCCCGCAATAGTTTGCGGTTATGTTCTAATTTTCCCGCGTCCGCTTCTAGCATTATTTTCTTCATATATTCATATGTTGTATCAAAATGGGCGGACCAGCATTGCTCTTTTTTAAAGCAAGTTTGGCACGTTTTTCCCGCAATGTCGCTTAAAAAATAATCAATCTCCCGCTCATTGTAATCTTCCGAGGAAGTGAAACTGTCTGTCGAAAAGCTATTGGCCAGCGCCTGAAACACGTGGGAAAATTGCGAAACGCGCTGTGCCGTCACATCGCGAATTTTTCTGGCATATTGCTGCTGTTCATTGGCATATTCTACAGTACCGGGGATATGTTTTGCGATTGTTTCCGTTAATGAACGAGGTGTACATATAAATAAAATAATCGCCAAGCACGACTCCATCACCGTCGGGACAATTTCCGCCTTACCGTTTCCGTATAAACCGATCAGCAATGTCGCGACAAGCAGCCCGAAAGAGGCGCCGGCTTTCTTTCCTTCCTTAAGCAAACCTCCTAAAAGGCCGGCAAACGCCAACAAGCTCATTTCGTACAAATTACCGACGTTCGCCAAACTTAAAATAAGCCCTGTCACCACTCCGACGGTAGGGCCAATCGTCGCCCCCGCCACGAGCGCAAAAATTAACACGAGATAGCGAGACATCACATGTTCAAGTGAAAGTCCATAAAACGTCCAACCGATCATCCCCGTCAACATGGACGCAATTAAAATAATAAGTGAAATAATTTCTTCCGCGCGCAGCGCTTGTTTATGTTTACGAACTGCCAGCAGCGGAATACTTTGGATAAAAATAAGGGTCAGTACAAATGCGAGCCCTGCTTCGACAAACGCCATCACCGCTTCATATAACGTCTCGTTTTTCAAAAAATAACGCAGAATTGCCAATTTTGCGAAAAATGATAAACAAAATATGACCAAAGGCACGATTTTGATCGATTCACTAAAAAACTTTCGCAAAAAGGCGTTGACAATAAGAAAACTGAAGATGCCGATAAAAATAAATAACGTTGTCGTCAATGACAGGGTAAGCGAACCCGCAAGCAACGCAACAAATGCTAATGCCGCCTTATCGCGGCGCAACATGTAAACAGCGGCAAAGAACGGCAAAGCAAACGGAGTTAGCTTGGATAAAATAAGGGCTCGTCCAAGCAAAAAACCAATAATAAAAAGAAGAAACCCTTTGTGAATAAATAAGTGCCCGATTCGCAATTTCACGTGGCGCACCCATCGCGACAACACCGCTTGCGTCTCATTAATAGACACTTCCGAAATTCGATTCATCCATCTTTTTTCTACTCTTTCCATTCCGACCCACTCCTTTGCTTTTCTTGTGCCCCTATTATATAGTTTTCATTGTCAAAAATTTGTCAAAAAAAGAAAAGCGATCAAAAAAACCGTTCGACGTATTTCTTGATAACATGCCATAAGCCCGCAAACATGTACAAAAAAAACGAGGATGTTTCTTATCGAAACATCCTCGTTTTAGTGACCCGTACGGGATTCGAACCCGTGTTACCGCCGTGAAAGGGCGGTGTCTTAACCACTTGACCAACGGGCCGTTTTTTGATAGCGGCGGAGGGAATCGAACCCCCGACCTCACGGGTATGAACCGTACGCTCTAGCCAGCTGAGCTACGCCGCCACGCAACAACATCATCTATGATAATGATTAAACATATAATTGTCAATAGTTTTTCTCTATTATCTATCCGCCCCGGCGAAAATGCGCACCAAATAGGATCGCGGCAGCCTGACTGGCTGCCTCATTTGTCCCGCCGCTCATCGCCAGCAGCGCGGACATGGCGCTTTCATCCGAAAAAAGCGGCCAAAAATATAGTTATTGCACAAAATTCCGCTTTCCGTCCAGCGAACTTAGATTTTTGGAAATCCAATCCTCTTTATGTTATTTCTTTTTTCACCAATCGGGAACTTCATTCCAACCATCTTCCGATATAGCCGCCGAAAATAAGAAAAAGCATCTATCATGAAGATAGACGCTTTTTATCCATCGCGACATTCATTCAGCAGCAAGTTACCCACGTCTTGCACCACGACCTCCCCGTTTCGATTCCATATGACGTCTGAGGGAAGCCAGCCGGTCTTCGCTTTCTTTGAGAAAACGGCTGATTTTTTGTTCCAAACTGTCTTTTGCGGCTCGGTCGTTAGCCTTATACCGTGAGCGCTGCGAAGGCTGCGTGTCTTTTGCTTTTTTTATGGATAGACCTATTCTCCCGTCTTTCTCGACATTAATCACTTTGACGTGAACGACATCGCCAACTTTCAGATGATCGTTAATATCCTTCACGTAATTATCCGCTACCTCACTAATATGAACTAGCCCAGTTACACCTTCTGGCAGCTCCACAAACGCTCCGAATTTTGTAATCCCCGTTACTTTGCCTTGTAACTTGCTGCCTACTTCAATTGACATAAAAAAAGTGCTCCTCCTTAAAAACTTCAAAATTATTTTCTTTATTATAACGAACGGAAAAAACAAGTGTCAATAAGGTCAATGCCCAAATTTACCGGCATCATAAGGGGGCGATTTCTTTTCGGGGACAACAAAAATAATTTCTCCTTCCTTTGACAAATAATATTTTTTCCTTGCCAATTCGGCGATATATTCGTCATCATGCAATTTTTTTATTTCTTCTTCCAGCTGTTTTTGCTGCTTTTCGAGCTTGTCTAACTGCTGTTCCATCCGCTTTTTATCCGCTAATTTTGCTTCAATGTCTTGCGATTGCGAGTGGAGGGTATAAAAAAATATCGAAGATAACGCCGCTAATAAAATGCCAAAAAACGCAAAGCGAACGATAGCGATCTTCCGTCTTTTTGACGCTTTCGTCCTCTTTTCTTCCTGAGCGGATATGTATGAAGATTGCAGCTTTGTTACATTGGTTCTATGCGGTACGTTCATCTTTTCACACCTCCACCCTTATTTTCGCCATTTTAGCACCCATTTGACAATCATATTCTTCACCGGGCGGATAATTCCTGCTAAATAGCGGAAAAAATTTTTCAGCGTCTCTTTCCAATTTTGCGGAATTCTTCGCCAAACCATAAAACCGATCCAGCGGACCGGAGCAAACAATATCTTAACACATTGGTACAAAATGCGAAGAACAAAGAGAAACACATTCCATATAAAAAGCGAAAGCATGAGTAATGTTTGCAAAAGCAGCTGAACCGGCCGAACAATCAAATAATAGCATAAGCGGATGAAAAAGCGGTACAGCCGCACCGCGAGCGAAATCACCCATTCGAGCACCCTTAAATATATCATACGAAACAAACTTTGATAAGCGGCATATCCGCATAAAATCGCTAAAAAAATGTAAAAGCGCAGCTCGCCTTCATTGACGAGCAGCAAAACGTAAAAAATGATAAGTCCTTGCACAATCCAAAACAAAACGTCATTGATAAACACGACCCAATGCTTGCGGTTCTGCCTCTGTAAAAAGCGATTATACGTATCCAGCGCGGCACCAAGCCAGCTGCCCATCCCAATCATCGCCAGCATTGTCGCCAGCTGCGTTGTCACACTCATTTGAACAACTTGCTAAAGAATCCTTTAGCCTTCTCCTGATGGTCATCTAAATACACAAGGTCAAAAATTCTCCCTTTAATGGAAACGACCCCTTTATCCACGTCTAAGTTTTTCATTTGCAAATTTTGCCCGCGGATCGACAAAAAGCCCATCACTGTTTCCAGCAAAAATTCCTCATTATCAAAGCTTTCCACTTGTTTGACTCCCGTAATGTCAAGAAGCCTTCTCCCCCGCATAATGACATCATGTTCTTGGACAGGACCTTTGTTTGTGTTGCCTCCAAAATCATAATGTTGGCTCATGTTCATCCCCCGCAATTCATATTGAAATCTAGTTTTTCCTATCCGCATTTGTATCATATGTATGAATGCGGGGGAAATTTTAGAACAAGCCTTGCGCACAAACGGAAGCGGGCGCTATTCCTCCGTTCCAGCGTCGATCCGTTCTTCCCGAATCACTTCATATAAATTCGCCGCTTCCTCTTTTTTTGTGGTTTCCTTCAAATCAGTCACTTTCACCGTCAGCTTCTTCTGCCCAAATTGAATCGTTAATTCATCGCCCACTCTCACTGTTGAGCTTGCTTTCGCAACAGCGCCGTTAATCGTAATACGCCCTTGGTCTGCTACTTCTTTCGCTAATGTGCGGCGTTTAATCAGACGGGAAACTTTTAAAAATTTATCTAAACGCATATATGCCCTCTCCTTTACCATCCTTTTTCTTTTGCTTCTTCCCAAAAACGGTCTAACTCTGCAAGCGACAGTGACGTAAGCGCTACGCCGTTTTTCCGCGCCTGTTCTTCGATATAGGAAAAGCGCCGGTAAAATTTTTGGTTCGTTGCATGCAGCGCTTCCTCTGGATTGATGCCGTAATAGCGGGCAACATTGATAAGCGCAAATAAAATATCGCCAAATTCACTAATGAGACGAGAACGAACCGTTTTTTCTCCTAGTGCCTCCCGTTTAAATTCAGCCATTTCTTCTTCTACTTTTTCCCACATTGGCTTGACATCGTCCCAATCGAAACCTACTTTTGCCGCCTTTTTTTGGAATTCGTACGCTTTTAAAATATTTGGCAAACTTTTCGGTACATCATCAAGCAAGGAATCAGCGCGGTCTTGCTTTTCTTTTTCTTTTATCCGCTGCCAATTTTCTACAACCTGTTCTGCATTTTCAACAGTGACGTCACCGAATACATGCGGATGGCGGCGAATCATTTTTTCGGTAATTCCGCGGATGACATCATCAATGGAAAACATTCCTTCATCTTCGCCAATTTGCGCATGAAGCATGACTTGCAAAAGCACGTCGCCAAGTTCCTCAACCATATGTTCATCGTCGTTTTCATCGATCGCTTCAAACAGTTCATATGTTTCTTCAAGCAAATACCGTTTGAGCGATTCATGCGTTTGTTTGCGATCCCACGGGCAGCCGTTCGGCCCCCGCAATGTCGCAATCACACGCCGCAGCGTTTCAAAACGGTGATAAAGCATCGTTTCCTCGCGAACAGGCGGAACATATACGCTTGTTAAATTGTTTAATACCGTGGCACGGTCAAGTTCGTATAATGGAACTTCCATCACTTTCTCCTCTTTGCTTCCCGCCGCCGTTACAATATAGACAGGATAGTCGTCCGGAAGCTGTTCCATTAATGTCAATTTCACTTCAGAGGCAATAAACGAATCATACACTTGGCAAAAAATCGTATGATTTGTTAATTGCCATTCATCCCCTTGAAACGAGGTGGCGTCAATAAGCTGAAACCCTTCGATCGGGTCAATCTTTAACGTCGTAAACAAAGCATCTAAAAAGCTTTGGCCTCCCTCAATGACGACGCGGCATTGCTTGCGCCGTTCCGCTTCCAGCAAAAGCTGCACGGTCTTTTCCGCTACAAGCGGATGGCCGGGAACGGCGTAAAATACATCGTTTTTTTGCGCCTGTTCCAGTAAAATAGCCGCCATTTCTTCGTATACGTCTTCAAACCGTTCATGTTTCTCGTAAATGGCATCAAATGACGTAAAGGAAACTCCCTCCGCTTGCAGGGCATGGACAACCGGATGTTCTTTCGTTCGCAAAAAAAGCGGAGAAGCGGTTTTCAGCTTCCGATACACGCCTAATGGCAATTGTTCAATATCGCCAGCGCCTAAACCGAAAACATAAATCGTATTCATCATCGATCACCTGTTTTCCATAATAAACATAGTTTATCGCCAAATGGGAAAAATGTTAATTCTTGTTGCGAGAATACATTTCCTTTTAGGATTATTATAATATACGTCACACCGCCAAGCAGCACCCCGGCCACCGCTTCACCGGCCGCGAACAGGCGGCCGGAGCCCAACGTTTCCGCAAGCAGCGTGTATAACTGCAACACCGCGACCATCGTTGCAGCTGCTTTTATCACAGGATACCAATACGTTTTCTTCGGAAAGCGGACATGCAGCTTCCGTCGAAGCATGACATACAAAAAACATGACATCGCCGCATAAGACAACGTCGTAGCAGCGGCCGCACCGGCCGTCCCGAATGAAGGGATCAACAGCCAATTACAGACGGCTTTTCCTGCTACTGCTATACACACCCCCGCCACCGCTGTCCATTCCTGTCCCATTCCTTGCAATAGCGCCGAAAGCGTTAACGCCAATGTCGTAAAGAAAATCGAGGCAGCCAAAATTGCCAGTGAAAGTGACCCGAGATCATTTTCAAATAACATCACGTTCACAGGACGGATGAGACATATCAATCCTAATGAAGCGCCTAATCCGATGACGGTGGCGATACGTAACGATAAATCCGTTTTTTCGCGAATAAATTGTCCGTCTTCGCGTTTTTTCGCTCCGGAAATGAGCGGAACAAGCGCGAGCGAAAACGAAGTCGCAACTACTGTGCCAAGCTGGATAAGAGGTTGTCCGCGATCGTAAATCCCCTTCCATATCCTTGCTTGTTCAAAGCTTTCTTTGCCGCTTTCGACAAGCAACGGCAATACCGAAAACGAGTCTACCAATTGCGTGAGCGTTAACACCATATTTGTTACACAAATAATGAATCCTTCGATGAGCAAATAAGAAATAATGCGCTTAGCTTCCCCGCTTTTCCATGTGATATATATTTTTCCCCGATTAGCCCTCCTCAGCCAATACGCAGTCAATAAAAGAAGCGCAGTCAATCCTCCGGCGAGCGAACCAAACACCGCCGCCGCTCCGGCGTCATACACAGTGCGTCCGCCTTTGATAAACAAATACGATAACAAAATAATCGTTATCACGCGAACGAGCTGCTCCCCGACTTGAGAAACAGCAGTCGGGAGCATGTTGTTCTTCCCTTGAAAATAGCCGCGCAACAAAGCGATAAACGGGAATAGCAAAAACGAAAAAGAGAGAAGGCGGACGAGCGGAGCGAGCTCCGCGTCTCCCATCCATATCGCGACTTGTTGCGCACCGATATAAAGAACGGAAAAAAGAAGTAAACCGAACAAACATAAGAACAAAAGCGATGCTAACAAAACGGAAGCCACGCCTTGTTGATCGCGGTCAGCAACACGTTCTGCCACAAGCTTCGAAATGACGATCGGATAGCCGTATAGCGCTAATGACATCACAATGCCGTAAATCGGATACACTTGTTGATAAATATAAAAGCCGACATCCCCAACGATATTCTGATATGGAACGCGATAAAAAGCGCTTAATAGTTTCGTCACAAAAGCAGCAATGGTTAAGATGACCGCACCTTTCCATATCTTTTCTTCCGGCGATCTCATCATGTTTCTCCTTCCGCGCTTATACTGCGACAATAATCGAAAAAATAGGGCACAAACTTATTATTCCGCAAGATGCGGAATTTTCAAGCCCCACGTTGCGACTTTTGCCACTCGCTTTCCGAAGTGTTGCTTATGCCTATCCATACGCCAGTCATTGGCGAAGTTTTCGAATCTTGCAACAAACAACCGCGGCAACACCAACGATGCGACATTGATACGCTAAACGAACAACATTGCTATTATAGCGCAAAAGAAAAAGGCAGCATAGAAAGCTGCCTTTTTCCGCTCATGACATTTTTTCGTTTTACTGTTCCATTTGCCGGGCCAAAAAGCTGGCGGCTGTCTCGACCGCTTTATGTTCCACTTCGCCAAGCACTTTATCTTTTGACAAAATGACAACAGCGCCAATCGGATCGCCATTTGCCACAATTGGCCCAATCGTATACGATTTCCATGTTTCTGAAACTCCGTCGACAAGCTCCGCTTCTCCTTCTTCTGTATGAAGAACAGAGTTTCGCTCTTCCATCGCTTTTTCCACTAAAGGACCGACATTTTTGTTCAAATATTCTTTTTTCGAAACACCGGCAACAGCGATGAAAACATCGCGGTCGCAAATCAACACAGGCTGCCCTAAGCTGTCAAACAACGCATCTGCATATTCTTTCGCGAAATCGCCTAATTCGCTAATTGGCGAATATTTTTTTAAAATGACTTCGCCATCGCGATCAACAAATATTTCGAGCGGATCCCCTTCCCGAATGCGCAACGTTCTTCGGATTTCTTTCGGAATGACAACCCTTCCTAAATCATCAATCCGACGGACAATACCAGTTGCTTTCATCTACAGATACCCTCACTTTCATCTAGGATTTGAAGAATACACCGATGAATCCTTGTTATGGCGAATTCACCATTGCTGTGATTAGTATCCTTCACAATCCAAGTTATATACGTGATGAAAGTGATTTTCACAATTTTAAATAAAATTATCCATTTTTCATTATCGGCGTTTTCGAAACATCAACATCTCATCATGCGATAATCGATTTTTCATCTTTAACGCCGGAAAGCTCTTTTAACGTTTCATATAAAATCATCAGCCATTCTTGCGGTTTCAAGTCTTTAATGTATAAAACAATTTTCAACTTGGAACCGTCCATGCCAAATCCGAATAAACGGCCATATTGCCCGCCGATTTTCGATAAGCGTTGAATTTCTACTTCTTTGGAGGCGTTCTCAGCAAATAAGATGTCGACTTGCTGTTTCTGCTGTTTAATCACTTCTACCCCTGTTTGTTTCGCATACACTTTAATTTCGGCAATTTGGAATAAATAAGCAACTTCATCCGGATATTCGCCAAAGCGGTCAAGCATTTCTTCACGCAACATTTCGACGTCTTCCATCGTCTCCACCGCTTTAAAACGCTTGTACATATCAATTTTTTGCAACCCGTCAGAAATATACGTGTCTGGAATATAAGCATCGACTTCTAAATCTATCGTTATTTCATGCTTTGCTTCTTCTTGTTTGACGCCTTTTCGTTTTTCGATGGCTTCTTTCAGCATTTGCGAATATAAATCAAAGCCGACGGAATCGATAAATCCGTGCTGTTCAGCGCCTAATATATTTCCGGCGCCGCGAATCGACAAGTCGCGCATAGCAATTTTAAACCCTGAGCCAAGTTCGGTAAATTCTTTGATTGCTTGTAAACGTTTCTCAGCAGCTTCATTGAGCACTTTATCTTTTCGGTATGTGAAATATGCGTATGCAACGCGATTAGAACGTCCGACGCGACCGCGCAGCTGATACAATTGCGATAATCCCATGCGATCCGCATCATAGACGATCAGCGTGTTCACATTTGGAATATCAACGCCTGTTTCAATAATCGTCGTTGTGACAAGCACGTCATATTGGCCTTCCAAAAACGCCAGCATCGTTGACTCCAATTCCGTTTCCGACATCCGTCCATGCACATACGTCACGCGCGCTTCCGGGACGAGCTGCGAAATTTCTTCCGCTTTCACATCAATATCTTCAATGTGATTGTATAAGAAAAAGACTTGCCCTTCTCTTGCCAGCTCCCGTTCAATTGCTTCCCGCACCAGTTCAGGGGTATATTCCATCACATATGTTTGCACCGGAAACCGGTTTTCTGGCGGCGTTTCAATAATCGACAGATCGCGCACACCGATCATGGACATATGCAGCGTTCTCGGAATTGGCGTTGCTGTTAACGTCAACACATCAATATTGGCCTTAAGCTGCTTGATTTTTTCCTTATGGGTAACGCCAAACCGCTGTTCTTCGTCGATAATGAGCAGTCCTAAATCTTTAAACTGGACATCTTTCGATAACAGGCGGTGTGTGCCGATGACCATATCAATCGTCCCGTCTTTCAGCCCTTTGATCGTCTCCGCCTGCTGTTTTCTAGTGCGAAAGCGGTTTAACAGCCCAACGGTAATTGGAAACCCTTGAAACCTCTCCCGGACCGTTTCATAATGCTGCTGGGCCAAAATCGTCGTCGGTACAAGAAACGCGACTTGTTTTCCGTCCATAATCGCTTTAAACGCTGCCCGCAGCGCCACTTCCGTCTTTCCGTAGCCGACGTCGCCGCAAAGAAGACGGTCCATCGGCTTGTCGCTTTCCATATCGCGCTTGATTTCCTCGATCGAACGAAGCTGATCTTCCGTTTCTTGGTACGGAAACGCCGCTTCAAATTCCCGCTGCATTTCTGTATCCGGGGAAAACGCGTATCCTTTGCTTGCCTCCCGTTCCGCATACAGCTTAATCAAATCTTCAGCGATATCTTGGACAGACGATTCTACTTTCTTTTTCACTTTCTTCCATTCAGATCCGCCTAATTTGTAAATCTTTGGCTCTTTTCCTTCAGAGCCTACGTACTTCTGCACTTGATCGATTTGATCCACAGGCACATACAACGTATCGCTGCCTTGATATTGAATATGAATATAGTCTTTATGGACGCCGTTAATTTCTAATGTTTCGATTCCCAAATATTTGCCGATGCCGTGGTTTACATGCACCACATAGTCTCCCACTCGCAACTCCGAATAGCTTTTAATGCGCTCTGCGTTCGACAATTTTTGGCGGCGGATTGGCCGCTTAACCCGCTTTTTAAACAATTCTTCTTCTGTAATCACGGCAAGCTTTTGCATCGGCAGCTCGAATCCTGTGTTTAAATCGCCCTCGATCATTTGATATTTGCCGTGCATCAGCACTGCTTCACGGCTCAGCGGAGCGACATCGATTTCGTAGTCTTCAAGCACCGATTGCAACTTTTTCATCCGTTCTGCATTCGGTGTTAAAAAAACAACAGCGTATTTTGCTTTTTTCCAACGCTCCAGCTCAGACTTAAGCAGCGACATTTGCCCATGGAAGTTTTGCATTTGTTTGCAGGAAATATTCACGATGTTCTCTGGACGTGTATGCGGAACATGGCGAAGAAAGATTGATAAATAAATCCGCTGTTTGCGATGCTTCTGCAATAATTGGAAAAAAGAGTGGGAAATTGGCACATCATGAATAATTTTTCCTTCTGAAAGCAAACTTGTATACCATTCCGCCTCTTCTTTATCAAGACTTTCTGCTGCTTCTTGCAATCTGCTCATTTCGTCCATCAACAATATTCCATTTTCTGGCATGTAGTCTAGCAAACTAGCAGGCTCTTCATAAAAGAGCGCCATATACTTATATTGTTGTTCAATTTCTTGCCCTTGTTTCAACTGTTCAAGCTCTGACGATATGTGTTCAAGCAATAATTGTTTGGCTTTTTCATCTTTTAATTTGTGAAGGCTTTCCGTTAATCCCGCTTCAATCCGCGCAATTCCCCGCTCTAGTATTTCCCCGTAAACAATCATTTCATCGGCGGGCCCAATCGTTATTTGCCGCACTTCATCACGGGAGCGCTGATCATCCGCGGTAAATGTGCGGATCGATTCAATTTCCGTATCAAATAGCTCAATCCGATAAGGTAATTCCGCCGTTAATGGATAAATATCGATAATCCCGCCGCGAACGCTAAATTCCCCAGGGGCTGACACAGTTGCTACACGCTTATATCCCATTTGGACAAATTGCTTCTTACAATATTCAACATCGATATTTTGCTGGACTTCCAATGTCAATATATTATTTTTCCATAACGACACAGGAGGTAGCAGGCGCCGCAATCCGGCGACAGGACAAATCACAACCCCTTTGTCGCGTTTCGTCCAATAATTCATCACTTCTAAACGCTGCGCCTTTAGTTCTGGGCTGGCGATTGCCAATTCCGTGGCAATCACTTCGTTTACCGGATAGAGGAATACCTCTTCCGTCCCAAGCAATTGAACAAGATCATCATATATTTTTTGCGCTTGAAATAAATTATGCGTTATCACTAAAAGCGGTCTATCGGTTTCCTTATAAAGCGATGAAATGAAAACAGACCGGGCGGAACCAGATAATCCGACAATCAGCTGCTCTTTCAGCCCAGCCTCAATCCCCCCGATAATCGAACGAATATCTTGGTTTTCAGCGAAATAGCGATGCAACGAACGCACCCCTATTCTCCCTCCTCTCAACAAAGCGAATGCAAGCCGTTTTTTATTTTGTGTCACATGCCCGTTCTTCCATGAAAAACGTCAGCTAGTTATATTTTTTAAAAAACACAAAAATGCTTTGGTTACCCAAAGCCTAATGTATAAACTTTTCATACTGATGCAGTTCAGGATTTCTCGCTAACGCCTCTTGGCAATCTTCGCAAATCGTTTTTATGTGAATATCGCCATTTGGCTGGTATGCAATCATCTCCAAACGTTCTTCCTCTGTCAAATGGTGAAATCCCAATTGTTCGCTATAGATCGAAACTCTATCAATCGTGCCTACTTTTGTTCCACAATGCCGACAATAATAATGCAATGCCATGAAACAACCCTCCTAATGGCAGATCTATATCTTATTCTGCACCAATTAGGAGGAAAATATTCACACATTAAATTCATTCATCACTTGCAAAAACGGCTCAGTAACAGCTTTTTCACACGCATCGGCTGAACGTAAAATCGCTTCCATGATCGCCCCGCTTTCTTCTTCGTGGAAGCGGCCCAGCACATAATCGATCACCTTTTCCCCGCTTGCCGGGCGCCCGATGCCGATCCGAATCCGTTTGAATTCTTGCGTTCCTAAATGGTGAATAAGCGACTTAATGCCATTATGCCCGCCGGCGCTTCCTTTCATGCGCAGGCGAATTTTTCCGACAGGGAGATCAAGGTCATCATATATAACAACAACATCATTGATATCAATGCGATAATAATCGATTAACGGTCGGACGCATTCCCCTGATAAATTCATATATGTTAATGGCTTGCATAATATCACTTTTTCGCCAGAAATGATGTGCGAGGCAATCATCCCATTAAATTTTGCTGTTTGAAAAGAAATATTCCAGCGTTTCGCCAGCTCATCGATGACCATAAACCCAACGTTATGCCTCGTTTGTTCATATTCTTTCCCTGGGTTGCCAAGGCCGACAAATAACTTCAACACTCGGTCTCCTCTCTTTGCGTGGATAGTACAAAAGACGTAACCGAAAACGGCTACGTCCGAGTTTATGCGTCTGGAGTCGTTTCTCTTCCTTCTTCTGCCTCAGGGCGACCAGATTCTTGCTGTTCGCCGCTATGAATTTCCTCCTCTTGTTGCGGCGGCAAGATCGTCGCAATCACTTCAGAAGGCTCATGGTTAATTTCGTATTTTCCGTCTGTTTTAACATCTCCTACCGTGATTGTATCGCCGATTTGCAAGTGTGAAATATCAATATCAATCGATGGCGGAATATTCGCTGGCAGTACGCGGATCGACAATTGATGCAGGTTTTGCTGCAATACGCCGCCGTCTTTTACTCCGGCAGCTTCGCCAATGAAACGAATATCCACATCAATATCGACTTCCGTAGACATATCGACCGCTTGAAAATCGACATGAAGAATGTTGCCACGGAGCGAGTCTCTTTGGACATCCCTCAACAATACCGAATATTCCTCATCGTTCAATTTCAATGTAATGAGACTATGCCGTCCGGCTTCGCGGATCGTTTTTTGAAAATCGGAACCATTGACAAAAATCATTTTGTTTTCAACGTTTTTGCCATACAAGATTCCAGGAATATTTCCTTGTAAGCGAATGCGTCGAGTGGTTGAATGTTTTCTATCAGTGCGTTCTTTTGCTTCAAGTACTACTGCCATGTTTCCTCACCTTCCTGAATTAGAATTAGAATCTAATTGATACTTTATCCTAAAACAAGAAGGTCTAAACATGCGTGTACTTTAGTCAAACAATACACTGACAGACTTCATTTCATATACACGTGTAATTGCCTCCGCAATGAGTGGAGCAACTGACAGCTCTACAATTTTATCAATTTTCTTTTCTTCTGGCAATGCAATTGTATTAGTGACAACAAGTTCTTTAATTTTCGAATTTTGAATGCGTTCAATCGCTGGTCCCGACAATACCGGGTGCGTGCAGCACGCATATACTTCTTTCGCGCCGTTTTCGACAAGGGCGTTGGCAGCCAATGTGATCGTTCCAGCTGTATCAATGATATCATCGATTAAAATTGCTGTCTTTCCTTGTACTTGACCGACGATATTCATTACCTCCGCCACATTCGGTTTTGGCCGGCGCTTATCAATAATTGCGATCGGCGCTTTAAGACGGTCAGCAAGCTTGCGCGTCCGCGTCACCCCTCCGTGGTCTGGAGAAACGACAACAATGTCATCAAGATTTTTATTTTTAAAATAATCGGCTAAAATCGGAACCCCCATTAAATGATCGATCGGAATGTCAAAAAATCCTTGGATTTGCGGCGCATGCAAATCAAGGGTGATGACGCGGGAAGCCCCTGCCGTTTCTAAAAGGTTTGCCACCAATTTCGCCGTAATCGGCTCGCGGGAGCGCGCTTTCCGGTCTTGGCGGGCATATCCATAGTAAGGCATTACAATATTAATCGTTTTGGCGGAAGCACGTTTTAACGCATCAATCATGATAAGTAATTCCATCAAATGCTCATTCACCGGCACGCTTGTCGATTGAATGACGAAAACATCATCGCCGCGGATGCTTTCTTCAATGTTGATTTGGATTTCGCCATCGCTGAAGCGGGAAACCGAGCATTTTCCTAATTCGATCCCCATCACTTGCGCAATTTCTTCGGCCAGCTTCATATTGGAATTCAATGCAAACAATTTTAAATTATGATGACATTCAGACATGATAAACCTCCATTACGAATTTTTCTTAATAGAAAGGCGATCCACATAATTCTCTTTATTTACTTGCCGAGCGCGGGCAATTGACAGCGCATTTGCGGGAACATCATCCGTAATCGTCGAACCAGCAGCGACATATGCGCCTTTCCCAACCGTCACCGGAGCAATTAAATTCACATTACAGCCGATAAACGCTCCATCTTCAATTTTCGTCATATGTTTATTTTTCCCATCGTAATTTACGGTAATGGATCCGCAGCCAAGGTTGACGTCCGCGCCGATTTCCGCATCGCCGATGTAGCTTAAGTGTGATGCTTTACTTCCTTTGCCAAACACCGACTTTTTCACTTCAACAAAATTACCGATGCGAACTTCATCCGCGATTTTGGACAACGGGCGGATATGGGCAAACGGCCCGATCGTAACATCGTTGCCAATTTCGCTATCGTGCGCGACAGAGTGGCGAATCGTGGTGCCGTTTCCAATCAGACAGTCTTTAATTTCTGAATTTGGCCCGATAATGCAATCTTCGCCAATCACTGTTTTCCCTTCAATAACAGTCCCGGGATAAATCACGGTATCGCGGCCGATTTGCGCCTCTGCCGATATATACGTATGAGCAGGATCAATAATCGTGACCCCGTTCAGCATATGTTTGCGGCAAATCCGCGCGCGCATAATTTTTTCCGCTTCGGCGAGAGCCGCGCGGTCATTCACCCCGATCGTTTCTTCAAAAGATGGGGCTTCGTACGCGGAAATGATGCCGCCATTGGATTTTAAAATTTCAATGACATCCGTTAAATAATATTCCCCTTGCACATTATTGTTCGATACATGTGTAAGCGCTTCAAATAAAGACTTGTTGTCAAAGCAATATGTTCCCGTGTTAATTTCTTTGATGGCGCGTTCCTGTTCGCTTGCATCTTTGTGTTCGACAATTTTTGCGACATTTCCATGAGAATCGCGAACAATGCGGCCATATCCGGCAGGATTATCCGCAATTGCCGTCAAAACCGTCGCTTTTGCCTTTGTCGCAAGATGATGATCAAGCAATGCTTGCATCGTTTCCGCAGTGATTAACGGTGTGTCTCCGCATACAACGAGCGTTACTCCATCTTTTCCGTGCAAATGAGAGGCTGCTTGCATAACTGCGTGCGCTGTTCCCAGTTGTTCCTGCTGGAAAGCATATTCGCTTTGGTCGCCAAGCTGCATTTTTACTTGCTCTGCTCCAAAGCCTACAACGGTAATAAGCTTTTCGATTCCTAGCTGCAAAACTTGGTCCACCACATGCTGGACCATCGGCTTACCGCAAACAGGGTGCAATACTTTGTATTGCTTCGATTTCATCCTTGTTCCCTGTCCGGCCGCCAATATGACCGCATATCGTTTTACCATATAGAAGGCCTCCAATTACCTTTTTATCCATAATTGAATATATCTCAATTAGTAGTGTATTTCAAGGAAACAATTTTTCCAGAAAATATAAAAAGAGCCTGTCCATTGGGAACAGGCTCTTCACCATATTTTATGAAGCACCAGCTTCTTCAAGTTCTTCTTCCAACTTACCTAAACGGTGATACTCAGCCAATATCGCCTCTTGAATTTTTCCGCGCGTCGCCGAGTTAATCGGATGGGCAATATCACGAAATTCTCCATCTGGAGTGCGTTTGCTCGGCATGGCGACAAACAATCCGTTATTGCCATCGATCACGCGGATATCATGGACAACGAATTCGTTATCCAATGTGATAGAGGCAATCGCTTTCATACGTCCTTCGGTATTCACGCGGCGTAATCTTACGTCAGTAACTTCCATTATGTTCACCACCTTTTCCCTATATAAGACTTGATTAATTTATTCCACATGCCGTTATTCATTTCCTTCTTTTTTTGAAAATTTTTTATAAAATAAATCCCGGTTAGAGCGGAATAACATTAGGGAAAAGGCGGGCATCGATTACCGAATGAGCGCGATGACTTCGATTTCCACTAGCGCGTCTTTCGGCAGTCTCGCCACTTCCACGCAAGAACGCGCCGGTTTATGATTGGTAAAGTATTGGCTGTACACTTCATTCATTGCCGCAAAATCATCCATGCTTTTTAAAAATACCGTTGTTTTCACAACCGTATCCAGTGACGCTCCCGCCGCTTCCAGCACCGCCTTTAAATTTTGAAACACCTGATGGGTTTGCGCTTTGATATCCCCTTGCACCATCTCGCCCTCAGGAGTAAGCGGAATTTGCCCAGAGCTGTAAAACATGTTGTTGACGACAATTCCTTGCGAATATGGACCGATCGCTTGCGGCGCGTTATTTGTTTCTACTTTTTCCATTGCATTCCCTCCCCTTTCACGTTTATTTATTCCATAAAGTGAATATAATTTCCTGCTTTTACGGTAATTTGTTTTTCTTTCACATCAACGGAAGACAGCTTTACGAGCGAAATATATTCATCGACAAGCCGCTCTTTCGTTTCTTCAGATTCAACGAGGACGCCGATGCCGGAAAGTTTGGCGTTAAATTCATTTAATAAGTTTATCATGCCGTTTACCGTCCCGCCCGCTTTCATAAAATCATCGATAATTAAAACGTTTGCCCCTTCGGCCAGACTCCGTTTCGCCAACACCATCGTTTGAATTCGTTTAGAAGAACCAGAAACATAGTTAATGCTGACCATCGATCCTTCCGTCACTTTGTTGTCATGGCGGACAATCACGACGGGAACATACAAAAAGTGGGCGACCGCATAAGCGAGGGGAATTCCTTTTGTCGCGATCGTCATGACAACATCTACCGGGCGGTCAGCGAAGATGGATGCATACAGACGGCCGATTTTGTTGACAACGCGAGGGTCGCCAAGAATATCCGTCATATATAAATATCCGCCAGGCAGCAGCCGGTCTGGGCGCGACAGCTGCTCACATAAATATGTAACGATCCCGTCTGCTTCCTGTCTCGACATTTTCGGAATATATTGAACTCCGCCCGCCGCTCCTGGCAGCGTTTTGATCGTTCCGATTCCTTGTTGTTCAAACGTTTGTTTTATAATCGCTAAGTCCTCACTAATCGATGACTTTGCCGATTCATAACGCTCTGCAAAAAACGTAAGCGGTATAAGCTGATGAGGCCGTTCAAGAAGATAATGAGTCATATCGACTAAACGGCCGCTGCGCCTTAATTTCATAGAGGACCTCCTAAAACCGAATATTTTAAGGTAAATATATCAAAAATATACGTGTTTAATCAAGTGAATTTTGTTCACCTAATATCCGGACAGCGAACACTTGATCGCAAAACCCGCGCAGTCCATTATAAATTCGTTGCAGCCTGGAATCATGCTGAACGAGTCCAAACACCGTCGGCCCGCTGCCGCTCATCAATACCGCATCCGCGCCAAACCGCTTCATTTGCTCTTTAATGTGCGCCACTTCCGGATGCATTTTCAATGTCACTTCTTCTAATACGTTTCCGACTAATTGGCAAATAGCCGCATAATCTTGGCGTTCAATCGCCTCCACCATCCCATCCACATCCGGGTGCTGAATCTCGCCAACCTTTAAATTCCGGTATACTTCGGCAGTCGAAACGCCGATCGATGGCTTTGCTAAAATAACCCAGCATGGCGGCGGGGAAGAAATCGGCATAATTTTTTCGCCGCGCCCTGTTGCAACCGCAGTTCCGCCATAAACGCAAAACGGGACGTCAGAACCGATTTGCGCACCTAGCTCCGCCAATTCATCAAGTGTAAGCCCTAAACGCCAAAGCTTGTTTAAGCCGCGGAGCGTCGCTGCAGCATCGCTGCTTCCCCCGGCCAGCCCTGCCGCTACTGGAATATTTTTTGTAATGGAAATCGCCACCCCTTGTTTGATACCAAATGTATCTTTCAATACTTTTGCAGCCTGATACGCCAGATTGCGGTGGTCATCCGGAACGAAGCGGTTTTGCGAAATAATTTGTATCACATCATCGGTCCGCGGAATTAGTTCGATGCGATCCGCCAGATCAATCGTTGTCATTACCATCTTTACTTCATGATATCCGTCAGGCCGTTTATGCAATACGTCCAACGATAAATTGATTTTAGCCGGTGCCTTGACTAATACCTTCAACCATTCCACCTACTTTAATGACTAATGACTTCAAGCTTTCTTGCAAGATCCATTTATCATAATAGCATAAATTGCGTATGCTGCTAACAATCAGAAACGCATAATCACCGATTGGAAACAAATACGGCAAATGATCTCAAACAAAAAGCCGAAGCGATGTTGCTTCGGCTGCCGCGGCTGTTTTTTTATTTTTCGTCGCCTAAGTGCATATTTATCTTTTCAACAGCTGTCGTTCAGCCATTTCGATCGCCAATTTCACCATATTTCCAGCGTCTTTCGCGCGGATCGCTCCCCATCCTTCTTTTTGAACGACATCATAAAAGCCCAATTCCTTTGCTAACTCTTCTTTAAAGCGTTGCGACATAATTCCGCGACGTCGGCCCAATGCTAGCAACCCCTTTCAAACTGCCGCGGCTGTTTTTAGTATGAAAAAAACGCGCACGTTTATGTTGACATATTTATGGCAAAAACAAAAAGCAGCAAACTAACGTCTACTGCCCACCCACCTTCTCGTCATCTAAAAACGTCAATTTTACTGTTTCTGTTAACACATCAGCGTAACTAAATGACACCCGTTCAAATGCATTTTCCTTTTGGTCGAGTTCAATAACAAACACAGATGGATACGTTTCAGCTAAAATTCCGCACCGCTCAATCGTTTTTCTTCGCCCGCCGTTGGCACGCAACGTCAAACGTCTGCCGATGTTAGAATCCAACGTTTTTTTAATATCGGATAAAGTTTTTGGCATCGCTATCCACCTCACTATTTATAAATTATAACAAAGTTTATTTCAAAAATCAAAAATAAAGATTATATCAATGCCTTTTCCTTACTGTCAATGCATATTTTTCTACAAATGTTGCTTCTAATGCATATTATGTCGTTTTTGATGCAAAAATATGTATTAAAAGAAAAAAACCGCCTTGTTACAGGCGGCTCTCAATCGTTCATCGTATCAATCAAACGGAACGGCATCCCCGTGCGCAATACTCCTTTCGTTTCCACCCCTCCAAGTCCCTTTTCTCCGGTCAATGTATTGCGAAGAACATCCCAAACATTCACCGTTTCCATGAAAGGAGTAAAACTTATTCGGGAAACGATATAAACCGGATCAAGCGCATGAATGTTAACGCGCGCCGGGGAACTGGCAAAATTCGCACCAGCGCGAATCAGTGATTCAAAATGGGATTGGCATGCTCCCGCGAAAATGATCAATTGGTCAAGATGCGGAACTTTTTTGCGCGCTTCTTTCACCGTTTGAACAAAATGTTTGGAATGGCGATATGCCTTTAAATCCGTCACTTTTCCTTTCGATTTCGAATAGGAATCATGGCCGGTAATCACTAAAATATCAGGGCGAAATCGCTCAAGAAGCACGCCGACTTTTTCGGGCATTTCACTTTCCTCGCAAAATATGCCGTACACCGGCACGCCAATTCGTTCATACAAATCCAAACACTTCCGCAAATATAAAGGGTCCCCGTCCAAATGAAGGACGCGCCCCGGAATTTGAAAAAAATCTTTTTCCGTCCGGTACCCTCCCGTCGCCCGATACTCTGTTTTTTGTTTTATGGCATGATAATCTTGGCGAAACAGTTTATACGACTGCTCGATCAGCTCTATTTCCTTTTTCTTTCTTTCCTGCTGTTCTCGTTCATCAATAATGACTAAATCGCTGCATGGGGCATCGGCGATAAGTCTCACATTTTCACCATGCAAAATCGCTTCTCTTTCCCCATTTTTTTCTTTCACATCTATGACACGAAACAGTAAATCACAATTATACGACTTCCTTGCAACAATATCGCCGACCTTAACGTCCATCACCATTCACTCCATTGTTAACGAATTGCTTACTAAGTAACATATGCGCATCTGGAAAATAGGTGATAGACGCAGGGGGGCCTGTCCGCATCAACGAAGAAGCAAATTTATATGCACATGACTTCCCTTAACGCGTTGCTGAGCGCGGCAAACTCTTCCATCGTCAATGTCTCTCCGCGGCGGCGCGGGTCAATTCCGTTCTCTGTTAAAATGCGCTCGATTTTTTCTTTTCTCGCTTTTCCGTTCGGCAAGTTGCTGATTAAATTGTTCAAAATCGTTTTCCGGCGTTGCGCGAAACTCGCCCGCACCACTTGAAAGAAAAACGATTCATCGTCTACGTCAACAGGCGGCTGCTTCCGCTTTATTAACCGAATCACAGCAGAATCCACATTTGGCTGTGGAATAAACACCGTTCTTGGAACGGTCATGATCTTCTCCGCTTCCGTGTAATACTGAATCGCAATGGACAGCGAACCGTAATCTTTCGTTCCCGGCTGCGCGGAGATGCGGTCAGCCACTTCTTTTTGCAACATAACGACAATGCCGCGAATCGGCAAGTTATCTGTCAATAGCTTCATAATAATCGGCGTTGTGACGTAATACGGCAAATTCGCTACCACCATAATATCGGCGGCGTCGGTAAATTCTTCGGCGATCACGCGGTGAATATCCGCTTTTAAAACATCTTGATGGATAATGCGGACGTTTTCATACGGCGATAACGTATCCTCCAAAATCGGCAAAAGCCGCTGATCAATTTCAAACGCGACGACCTTCTTTGCGCGGCGCGCCAGCTGTTCCGTCAACGCCCCGATTCCGGGACCGATTTCAATCGCCCCCGTTTCGCGCGAAAGTCCGGCAACATCGACAATTTTCCGCAAAATATTAGTGTCAATCAAAAAATTTTGTCCTAAACTTTTTTTGAATGAAAAACCGTACTTTTCCAAAATTTCTCGCGTACGTCCCGGCGTAGCAATATCTTTATTTGTATTCATCGTTTGCTTCCTCCTGCAGCACTTGCTCTAATGCGGCGTAAAACGCTTCTTTAGAGATTTGAAATATTTGCAACCGCTTATAAAGCTGTTTTCCATTTGTATACCCTATTTTTAAAATTTCCCCTAAATGTTGGCGCCGCTTTTTCGCTAATTGTCCGCCGATTAAACCGGCAGCGACGAGTTCATCAAATGTAATCTCTTCATTCCACTCAGCTGTTTCCTCGTACACGTTTTTCAACGCTTGGCGGATATCTTCCACAGACGCATGCTCTACGCCAATTCCTTTCCCATTTTTCGCAATGGCCGCTTTCCTTGGCAAAAAAGCATGTTTGCAGCCTGGAACGCGCTCTGTAATCGTTTTGCGAATTTTTTCACCCGGAAAATCAGGATCTGTAAAAATAATTACTCCTCGTTTTTCTTTTGCTAACTTAATTTGCTCAATGGTCTCTTCGCTGATTGCCGACCCGTTTGTTTCAATCGTATCTGCATCAACGGCGCGCTGAATGGCCACCGTATCGTCTTTACCTTCCACAACGATAATTTCTTTAATTTTCATCATTCGTACGCAGAAATCGTCTACTCATTCCACAAGGAATAAGCCTTTTTTCCTATTTCTGCGCTGCCCCCTTTCCAGTAAAATAATGTTGAAAGGTTTTCACCTCTATTTCTTTCAAAATGACTGAAACTTTTTTTGGCTTTTTTCGTCTAAATAAGTAGAAAAATCTTTCTTCATTATAACGAAAAAGCAGAGGGTAAAAAACCCTCCGCATTCTTTCCTCTTATTGAATAATTTTCACTTTTACGCGTTTTTTGCCCCAACGAAACGCGTCCGATTTTTTCGGGAAAAACACGTCAATTTTATAACCATTAATGCTCGATCCTGTGTCTCCAGCAATGGCATATCCATACCCTTCAACGTACACTTTGGATCCGATCGGTATAATTCTCGGATCAACCGCAATCACTTTCGCAGAAGGGTTTGCGCGCAAGTCAATTCCTGTGCTCGTTGTTCCCGAGCACCCTTCACAATAAGCGGTGTAAGCGGTGGCAGTAACATAAAATTCTTTTGTTGCATGCCTTTGACCGCGCGACGCTATTTGAACAGGGCGCGCATGAGCGGATCGTGTTCCGATTGCAACAATGCGATTTTTGCTTGCTTTCATCAATTTTGTTTCTATAAGTTTTCGCGATACTTCTTTTCCGTTTTCCAGCACTACTTCATACCTTTTCAAAGCTTTTCCTTTTTCACCCGGACTGATCACACGCTGTTCTCCTTTTGGCAATTGCGCATCTCGGCGAGTGACGACTGCAAAATCAATTGGTTCTTCCACTACATCGGTGACTTTTTGAACTTTCACCACTTTTACAATCATGCCTTCTTTTACTTTCTCTTGTAAAGATGGTTCAACACGGTCGAGTTCGCCTAATTTCACGTTTTGTTGTTTTAAAAAGTCAGCGACAGTAGTAGAAGTTGCCCATACTTGTTTTTGTTTGCCGCCAACATTTAATTGGACTGGAAATGCTTTTTCCACATTCACTTCCATTCCTTTTTTGATCTCTGCATTTGGCGACGGAGCAATTTTGTCATGCTTTCCGAGGGTAATATGTTGCGAGTTTAACAGCTCGCCAACGTTTTTTGCAGTCGTCCATATTTCTTGTTTTTTCCCATCCACTATCAACGTTACTTTCTTGCTCGCTTCCCAAACAATGTTTAAATCATCTGTAATTGGCGTATCTAGCGATGGATAGACGTGATCTTCTTTTCTTGGCTTAATGTTTTGCTCCTGTAATACTTCTTTTACCGTCTTGGCGTGAGTGCGAATCTCTTGTTTTTTTCCATTCACCGTCAGCGTCACGTCATCCTTCGCTATTTCATACCCGGCAAGTCCCGTTGTCGCCGAAAAGGCTATGAAACTACTAGCGGTAACCGTGAAGTTTTTCCTCAATGAGTCAGAAATTCTCTTCATATTGGGTAATATCATGCAAAACGCCTCCTTCTTGCGCGAATATTCCCCTCTCTCTAAACGTGTACGTGTAAACACACTCTATTATGCAAGAAAAATCACTGAAAAAGAAAGGAAGACTTGTCGACATGTTTTATCCTATGTCATGTTCCAAATTTGTAGAACTTTTTTGTTTCATGACGTTTAGACAAGTCTCCTCATCGATGGACAAATGATTTTAGCGATGGATGCCGAATAATTTTTTCGCGTTCTCTGTTGTCGCTTTTGCCACTTCTTCAAAAGAAATGCCTTTTATCTCGGCGATCGCCTCCGCTACGTACTTGACGTAGCTCGGCTCGTTTCGTTTCCCGCGGAAAGGGTGAGGCGTTAAATACGGGCAATCTGTTTCAATTAACAAATGTTCTAATGGAATTTGCGCCGCTACTTCCTTCGGCTTTTTCGCGTTTTTAAATGTCACTGGACCGCCGAGGGAAATCAAAAAGTTCATCTCGATACATTGTTTCGCTACTTCCACGCTCCCACTGAAACAATGCATAATCCCACCGACTTCAGCAGCGTTTTCCTCTTTTAAAATCCGCAAAATATCCGCTGTAGCCTCACGATTATGGATAATGATCGGCAGTTTCACTTTTTTCGCTAAAGCGATTTGCCGGCGAAATACCTCATGCTGTATTTCCTTTGGTGATTTATCCCAATAATAATCCAAGCCCATTTCTCCTAACGCCACTACTTTCGGATGGGCAGCCAGCTCTGCGATCATATCCAAATCCTCGTCCGTCATATCGATCGCATCAACGGGATGCCAGCCGACGGAAGCATAAATAAAATCATATTGCTCCGCTAGTTCCACCGCCCGTGCAATCGTAGGACGGTCAAAACCAACGACGACAATATGAGAAACTCCTTCACCAAGAGCGCGATCAATCACTTCTTGTAAATCATCGTTATATTGGACGGCATTTAAATGTGCATGCGTGTCAAAAAGCATAGCGGCAACCCCTTTTCTACCTTGGTGTTAAGTGTAACATAGAAATCCATTACATATATCACAAATCGTTAACATTTCCATTACAAAACGACAACAAAGAGGTGTCGTGCATTGATCAACACCACACCTCCTATGTTCGCCAATTATTTTATTTTTGTCCCGTTTGGAATCGTTTTATCAACAGTAGCGACGGAAAGCGTGCCATTTTCTTCCCCAGCGAGAATCATGCCTTGAGACAATTCGCCACGCAATTTCACCGGTTTTAAATTCGTGACGCAGATGACCTTTTTGCCAACGAGTTCTTCTGGCTTATAAAATTGGGCAATTCCGGATACGACTTGGCGTTTTTCATAGCCAAGATCTAGCTGGAGCTTTAACAATTTATCGGCGTTTTTCACCGGTTCCGCGTGTACCACTTCGGCAACGCGCAAATCGACTTTCGCAAAATCATCAATCGTGATCTCATCCGCTTTTGGCGCTTGCGGCTCCGCTGCCTGCTTTTTCGGCGCACTGCCTTGCATATGCGCTTTAATATATTCCACTTCTTTTTCAATGTCTAGCCGTGGAAACAGCGGCTCGCCTTTTGCCACTTTTGTTCCTTCTTTGATGAGGCCGAATTCGTACAAGCTGTCCCATTGCTTTAATGATTCATCCACAATGCCAAGCTGCGCGAAAATTTTGTCCGGCGTGCGCGTTAAAAACGGCTGTAACAAAATCGCAACATGGCGAAGCGATTCCGCTAAATGGGTCATTACTGACGCAAGCTGTTCTTTTTGGCTTTCCTCTTTCGCAAGCACCCAAGGCTGCGTTTCATCAATATATTTGTTCGTTCGGTTAATCAGCTGCCATACTGTCGCAAGCGCAACGGAAAATTCCATTTTCTCCATCGCTTCTTCGTACTGTTTCACCGTTTCTTTCGCTGTTTCGACAAGATCGTTGTCGAATGGCGTTTTTGCCCCGCGATATGTCGGAATCACGCCGTCAAAATATTTTTCAATCATCGCTACCGTGCGGTGCAACAAGTTTCCTAAATCGTTGGCTAAATCGTAGTTAATACGCTCAACAAACCCTTCCGGAGTGAACACGCCATCGGAGCCAAACGGAACTTCGCGAAGCAAATAATAGCGCAGCGCGTCCAATCCGTAACGATCGATTAACGTGACCGGATCGACGACGTTTCCTTTCGATTTCGACATTTTGCCGTCTTTCATTAATAGCCAGCCATGCGCGAACACTTTTTTCGGCAACGGCAAATCGAGCGCCATTAACATAATCGGCCAATAAATCGTATGGAAGCGGACAATTTCCTTCCCGACTAAATGAACGTCCGCCGGCCAGTATTTGCGAAACTTCTCATCGTCATCTGTGCCGTATCCCAACGCCGTAATATAGTTTGTGAGCGCATCAATCCATACATAAATGACGTGTTTCGGATCACCCGGAACTTTTATGCCCCAGTCAAACGTTGTACGAGAAACCGCTAAATCCTCAAGCCCCGGTTTAATAAAGTTGTTAATCATTTCGTTTTTGCGCGACTCCGGCTGAATGAACTCCGGATTTTCCTCATAGTATTGCAAAAGCCGGTCGACATATTTGCTCATTTTAAAGAAATACGATTCTTCTTTTACCTTTTCGACCGGGCGGCCGCAGTCCGGGCAATTTCCGTCAACAAGCTGCCGCTCTGTATAAAACGATTCACACGGTGTACAATACCATCCTTCGTATTCTCCCAAATAAATATCTCCTTGTTCGACAAGACGCGCAAAAATTTTCTCCACTACCTTTTTATGGCGATCTTGTGTCGTGCGGATAAAGTCATCATAAGAAATATCAAGCTTTTTCCATAACTCTTGGATGCCTGCGACAATTTCGTCGACATATTGTTGCGGAGTTACTCCTTTTTCTTCTGCTTTTCGCTGAATTTTTTGCCCATGTTCGTCCGTGCCGGTCAAATACATGACATCATAACCGCGCAAACGTTTATAACGTGCCATCGCGTCTCCTGCTACGGTCGTATACGCGTGGCCAATATGCAAGTTCCCGCTCGGATAATAAATCGGTGTTGTAAGGTAAAACGTTTTTTTCTCCATCCTCATACCTCCCTATTCTGTTAGAACAAAAGCCCCCGCCCGGCGGACGAGAGCGACGTTACTTTTATTTTACATAATTTTTTTCATTCTACAAAAACATCTATTTACCTATACGAAAAAAAATATACTTACAGAAGTGATGTTCGTAAAAATGGATATTTCCCATCGCCATTTCCTCTCTTTTAGACAATTTTTCTCAAATGTTTCGGTTCATAAGGAATCTATTTCCTGTTTTTCTTTGAACGCTTTTTATCAAACTCCCTCATTGACTTTTTTTTAAAATAATGATATACAATTTTTTTTAATTTTACATATAAAAGGATTGACGTATAATGGAAACACTGATATGATTAGGGTGTAGGAAATTTGTCGAATATTGACGAATAAATCCTATCAAAATAAAAAACTATTTTACGGAGAGGAGAGCGTTCCATGAAATCAACAGGTATCGTCCGCAAAGTTGATGAGTTAGGCCGTGTCGTCATTCCGATTGAATTGCGCCGCACGTTAGACATTGCTGAAAAAGACGCATTGGAAATCTATGTTGACGATGATCGGATCATTTTGAAAAAATATAAACCAAATATGACCTGTGTCGTCACTGGCGAAGTTTCTGATGACAACTTCAAATTAGCCGGCGGTAAAATTATTTTAAGCCGCGAAGGTGCAGAAATTTTGTTAAAAGAAATTCAAGAACATCTGCAACAATCATCTAACAACGATAACAACAAATAAGAGTTTCTCTAGTTAGAGAAACTCTCTTTTTTTATTGGCGGTGATATTGCCGGTACACTTCCCGCTTCGACATATTTCTATCTTTCGCCGTTTGTTTTATCGCTTCTTTTGTCGTAAAATTTTTCTCCCGAATATAATATTCGACATGCTCGACCGGGGTTAGCGAATGCCACCATGCTTCCGTTTTTTCATCTTCCTGTGTTTCCTTTGCCCCTTCCACAACAATGCAAAATTCCCCGCGAATCTCGTGAATGCTTACCCATTCGACAATCTCGCTCAGATTGCCGCGAATAAACTCTTCAAACCGTTTCGTCAGTTCTCGACATAAAACAACGCGGCGCTCGCCGAACACTTCATACATCATCATAAGCGTTTCTTGCATGCGATGAGGAGCTTCATAAAAAATCATCGTTTCCCGAATTTTTTTCAATGATTCCAACTGTTCCTTTTTTTCTTTCTTCGTCCGTTCAAGAAAGCCAAAAAAGTAAAAGTGGTTTGTCGACAGCCCCGATGCAACAAGCGCAGTTAACGCTGCGTTTGCACCCGGAAGCGGGACAACAGGACACCGCTCTTCAAGGGCAGAAACAACCAGCTCATGGCCCGGATCTGAAATTCCCGGCATTCCCGCGTCGCTGACGAGCGCTACGGATTCTCCCGCTTTCAGACGCTCCACAATTTGCGGCCCGCTTGTATATTTATTATGCTCATGATAACTAATGAGCGGCGTACGGATTTGAAAATGGTTTAACAGTTTTTTCGTTTGCCTTGTATCTTCCGCGGCAATCATATCTACTTCTTGCAAAATGCGCACCGCCCGGAACGTCATATCTTCAAGATTGCCTATCGGCGTCGGAACGATATATAGCGTTCCTTTATGATTATCTTCAAAACTTTTTTGCTGCCAAAGCATTCGTCCTTGCTCCTTTACGATGGGATGATTCCATATAACAACTGTTTCACTTCATCCGTATATTCATTATCGTCATTATATACAATAAGCGGCGGTAAAATTTTTAAATCCGGATTGCCGTCTTTAATGCCTTCAATCAAAATCGTATTTGCCTCTTTTCCGGCCTTCGGATAAACAAACCGCAGCCGCTTTGGCTCTAGCCGATATTCGCGCATTAGCGTAATAATGTCAAGCAGCCTTCCCGGCCGGTGCACAAATGCGGCTTTACCGCCCTGTTTTAACAGCTGGCTGCTTACGCGAACCACATCTTCAAGCGTACAATAAATTTCATGGCGGGCAATGGCTAAATGAACATTTTTGTTCATTTCCTCCTTGCTGATTGTTGGAAAATAAGGAGGATTGCATGTAACGACATCATATTTACTATATCCTAATTGCTTCGGCGCATCTTTAATATCTCCATGGATAATTTCGATCTGTTTTTCCAAACCGTTATATTTTACACTTCTTTTTGCCATGTCGCAAAGCCGCTCTTGAATTTCTACCCCGATAATTTTCCCTTTTGTTCTCATGCTTAATAACAACGGAATAACGCCGTTTCCCGTGCATAAATCGACAATAAGCCCTTTTTGAATCGGCATATAAGCAAATTTCGCCAGCAAAACCGCATCGAGGGAAAAAGCAAACACCGACGGACTTTGAATAATGCGGATTTCTTCATGCAAAAGATAGTCAAGCCTCTCATCGTCATACAATTCCACCATCGCGCATCCTCCTTATCTCAAAAAAATAACCTCTCCTTAGCGGAAAGGCCTACTTTTTATTTAAAAAGGATAAGCAAAATAAACAATCGCCTTCTTTGCGGACGCTTCCATAATGGACATGGCAAATATGGAATCCTTCTTGATAAAGGCGGGCTAAATTATCGTATCCTTCGCCGATGTCAATTAACCTTCTTTCATGGCTATGCTTATGATCTTTTTCTTTTCGTTTTTCTTCTTCCAACTCTCCGCTCATTTGCTCAAGCCGGCGGCGCAAATGATCGTTTTCAATTTGCAAATGATGGTTTTCCTCCAGCAGTTCAGCTACATACTCCTTTAGTTGCACAAGCTGGCGGTACAAATGGCTGAGTTGTTCCTCCATGCCTGTTACTGACTGAAAAATTTCTTTCTTATCCACGTCAATCCACCCCAATTAATCTGTGGCTTGGACTGGTAAAGTGCCATCTTTCATCAACTCGTCGAGCGTATATTCCACGACCCGTCCATATTCCGGCAATTCTACTTGCAATACTCGTTCTAAAATATTCAATCCGATCACTTTTCCAAGGCCATGCGGGGTTTTCACATACTCGCCTAAATCAGGAAGCTGCTCTTTCGCTGTTTCATATTCATCATTTTCGTATTTTAAGCAGCACATTAACCGGCCGCAAAGACCGGAAATTTTCGTCGGATTGAGCGACAAATTTTGATCTTTCGCCATTTTAATCGATACTGGTTCAAAATCTCCTAAAAATGTCGAGCAGCAAAGCATTCTTCCGCACGGGCCGATCCCGCCAAGCATTTTTGCTTCATCACGGACACCGATTTGCCTTAATTCAATGCGCGTACGAAAAATCGCCGCCAAGTCTTTGACAAGTTCGCGGAAATCGACGCGCCCATCCGCGGTAAAATAAAAAATCACTTTATTGCGGTCAAACGTATACTCGACATCGACTAATTTCATTTCCAAGCCGTGCTCTTCTACTTTTTTCAGACAAATATCGTACGCTTCCCGCGCCGCTTTTTTGTTTTCCTCGACAATTAATTTGTCTTTCCCGTCCGCGACGCGGATCACTTTTTTCAACGGCAAAACGATATCGTTCTCATCCACTTGCTTGTTGCTTATAACGACTTTTCCGTACTCAATTCCACGAACTGTTTCGACAATGACGAACTCCCCGACAGGAATCGTCAATTCTCCGGGATCGAAATAATAAATCTTTCCCGCTTTTTTAAAACGGACACCGACGACATTATACAAACGCTTTTCCCTCCTTTACTCCTTTAGGTCAAGGATAAGCTGCTCCATTAAAAGCTGTACGCTCATATTCGTTGTATTTAAACGCGCTTTTGCCCGCAAAATCATTTCCATACTTTTTACAATCTGCCGTTGAGGACAGGAAAGCGACCATTGCTGCAAATCATCAAGACGATCGCGATAAATGATTTGTTCCACTTGTCCTAATTGAATATGCAGCATATCTTTATATATATATAAAAGCAAATCCAATCCTAAATCAATTTGTGGTTTTTCTTGAAAATGAGGCAGCCATTGATCATGAACAAAAAAAAGTGCCTGCAAATCATTTTTCCTTAACGTTTCATATAATTGTAACACTATTTTTCTCGCCTGCGCAAACCAATCATCTCGGCTTAATTGGAGCGCTTCCTCATAATTGTTTGTCACATGTGCAGCAAGGAAAGCAATATGAGGCGGAATTTGCTGTTTTTCCAAATAATTAGCAAGCAAAGCTGGTGGGATTGGCTTAAACGAAAACACTTGGCAACGGGAAATGATCGTTTCCAGCATGCGGTGATATTGTTCTGTAAGCAATATTGCTACCGTCCCTGGACGAGGTTCTTCTAAAAATTTTAACAAGCTATTCGCTGCGTTCGTTGTCATTTTGTCAGCATGCTCAATAATATACAGCTTCCGGTCCGACTCTACCGCCGTTTTCGTAAACTCTTGCTGTAGCATTTCAATTTGCTCTTTTTTCACCGATTGCCCATCTGGTTCAATAATATGGACATCCGGATGGTTTCCGGAATCGATTCTGCGGCAATTCCGGCATTCATTGCATGGCTTGATTCCGGAACGATTTAAACAAAATAAGCTTTTTGCCAATAAAAGACTCATTGCTTTTTTTCCCGTTCCGCGCTGCCCCTCAAACAAATAGGCATGAGAAATTCGCCCTTTTTCCAGGCTTTTTGTGAGCATTTTCACTACTGCAGGTTGATATCGTTCGAGCTGCTCCCATTCCATAGCCACATTTATCACTCGCTTATCTTTATATTATTTATTCTAACATGTCTTGTCTTTTTCATCATGTTTTGCTTCATGGAAACACCGCTGCTATCTTTCTCCTATTCGGTCCATTATTGCCGCTACGGTCATTGCAAACACTTCATCAACCGATTTGGAAGCATCAATGGTAATGATGCGGTCAGAGAACCGTTTAGCTAACTTTAAATATCCTTCTCTTACCTTATAATGGAAAGACAAATTTTCCATATCAAGCCGGTTCATTTCGCGCTGCTTGTTTTTTTGAATCCTCTCTAATCCTATTTTAGGGTCAATATCAAAATAAATAGTCAACGTCGGAAAATAGCCATTAATAGCAAACTGATTAATTTGTAATATTTCATCCATCCCTAATTCTCTCGCAAATCCTTGATAAGCTAAAGAGCTGTCAATAAACCGATCGCACAATACGATTTTACCGGATTTTATCGCAGGAATAATTTTTTCTAAAAGATGCTGCCTTCTCGCAGCGGCGTAAAGGAGCGCTTCCGTGCGGCCATCCATTTCCGTGTGTGCCGGATTTAAAATAATGGAGCGAATTTCCTCGGCAATACGAACACCTCCCGGTTCTCTTGTCGCTAAAACGTCAAACCCTTTTTCCCGCAAAAACGATTCCAGCATAGCAATCATCGTCGTTTTTCCTGCTCCTTCCGGCCCTTCGAAAGAAAAAAAACGGCCTTTCATGCGTTATATCCCCCTTATTTTTTACTAGTTGAATACACTTCTATTTGATCAGAAGATAAAAACTTTCCTCCTTGAAAGCGCGCGTGATAACTTTTTAGCCGTTTGATTTGTTCAATATGTTCTCTACTAATCCGTTCTCCTATAAATAATAAAGGCACTCCTGGCGGATAAGGTGTTATTGTTTCCGCTGCGATAAATCCTTCCGCCTTCTCTAAGTCGATCACTTTTTTCGGCAATGTTTGTAGTTCTTTATAAGAAATCGCAGCAGAGGAGGCCGAGAAAGAAAAAGCACGGAACGAATGTAGCAGCTCTTCGCTATAGCTTAATCCGTGAAACGCCCGCTTTACTTTTTTGATCACTTCCTCCAAGCGCTCAACAACCGCAAGCGGGTATACGAGCAAAACGTTAAACGGATCGGCAAGCTCCGCAAAAATTCCTTCTTGCTCCAAACGTTGCTGAAGCTCATAACCGGACAACTGACTTCTCGTTTGGATGGTAATTTTCAATAAATCCGTCTTGACAAACGGATGTTGCGAATGAACTACAGCGATCCCTTCTATCTCATCAAGAGCATCTTTCAACTGGTGGATTTGCTTGAAAATATCCTCTACATCTTTCCTTGTTAAACGGGCAAGATAGCTTCTTGCCAAATCAAGGGAGGCCATTATCGGATAAGATGGGCTGCTTGACTGGAACACTTGTAAAAAATACTTTAGTTTCTCCTTATCTATTAAGGAACTATTGACATGCAAATACGACCCCATCGTCATAGCCGGCAATGTTTTATGCGCTGATTGGACAACCACATCTGCTCCGCAGGTGATTGCTGTTTTCGGAAAAGGATCCCCTAAGACAAAGTGAGCACCATGCGCCTCATCGACAAGCACAGGAATACGGTAGCGATGAGCGATGTTAACGACTTCCGTCAAATCAACTGCCATTCCATAATAATTTGGATTAGTCAACACTAATGCAGCAGCATCTTGATGGAGTTCAATCGCCTTTTTTATTGTTTCATATGCTACATAAGAAGCGACACGGACGTCTTCATCAAATTCTGGAGGGAGAAAAACAGGAGTGGCTCCGACTAGTTGAAGCGCGTGCATAATCGATTTATGGCAATTCCGCTGCACGATTACTTTTTTCTTTTCTCCGCAAACAGCAAAAATCATCGCTAAATTGCCAACAGTAGAACCATTCACTAAAAAAAACGTTGCTTCTACATTATACAGCTTGGCTGCCAACGATTGCGCTTCGGCGATGACCGATTCTGGATGATGAAGGTCATCAAGGCCACTTAACTCAGTCGCATCAAGTTTTAACAACTGTTTATAATCATCTTTTGCTTCTTTAGGAAATACTATGCCATATTTATGACCTGGTACGTGAAATGAAAATGGATGGATGGAATCATGCCGTTTTAAAGCGGTATATAAAGGCGTTCGCTGTTGATCCATGAATGCCCCTCTTTCCTCTTTCATGTTCACAAATATAATGTCTTACCATAGATAACAAGATATATATTATCATTAATCTTATCGCTTTGAATAGAAACACATACGATTTCCCAATTATTCCATAATGAAAGTGGAACGCGTAACTATTATGTTTATATAAATAAAAACAGGTCCTATCGATAGGACCCTATGAATATATTTTCGAAGATATAATTTTCCTTAACTGTTTTACGTAAAAACTATATTCCGGATCGTCCGTATCTGTTTGCACAATCTTCCTTTCACAGTCGAAACAAAGAAACTGATCACAAATTTGAATACCTTCTCGCTTTGGCTGCTCACAAACGATACATATCTTTTCCATACCATCTTTATCCGTTATCGGTGAACCCACCTTCTCCACCTCCCACCTTTTATTTTTCCCGCATTTATAAGTTTCTATACTAATATAGATAGTAAAAAATTAGAGATGCTTATAATTTTATAACACCACAGAAACAGAGCAGAGAATGCGCGCTTTTACTTAAGAGTTTCATATAGGAAAAAACAGCTGGTTAAGCTTTTATGCTTAACCAGCTGTTTATCGTTAACTTCTTTAACACAGCAGCTGTTTCCAAATTCCCTTTATTCATAATAAAAAGCATCCTGCCTTC
>ERZ1673817.19-NODE-19-length-40876-cov-22.328630_pt1 | contig 40876 bp, 37 predicted proteins | sample MGYA00580146_ERZ1673817 | MGnify/ENA primary metagenome ERZ1673817 (study PRJEB41219, sample SAMN04549607) | soil metagenome | isolation source: soil | place: USA: New Mexico, Bitter Lake NWR | collected 2008-11-15 ...
GTGGTGGATTTTTTATGTGTATTTATGCATTCGTTATACGTTTTGCAACACGTTCAATAAAAAGAACCTTGAAAGGCATACAGCCAATCAAGGTGTATAACTATTTTATTCAAATATTGTTTATTTTTCTTACCCATAATTCTATAATTTTTTTAAGTTCAATCGTTTCAATTATGCATTCTTCTTCGTCCTCACTGTAATTATCTATTATTTTGGTGATGTCCTTTTTAATTTCTAACGTACAGTTATTACCCGTACACTCCTCATAGCTAGATTCACCTTTTAAAACCTTGTGTATTAAATTTATCCACGGTTCACCATTGCTTTGAATATCCCCCATAAGAAGAATTGCTACAGGTGAAATACAACTCGGAACGTTTACTTCCAATCCTTTATCATTCTCCTTAAAACTAATTTCATATTTCATAATACCCCCCCTAATACATCGGATATGCCGTCTTAACTTTACCCTCGGAATCTAATCTCATTTGTATTCTCATACCATTAGGTAATGTACCCTCATACAAGTTATCCTTAATTAATCTCTTATTTTGATAAACCTGTTTGATAGCATCGACTACTTGAACTCTATTCCAATCTTTAGGGAAGAATGTTGATGGTACTCTTTTTCCCTTTCCTTCTATTTCTACTATTGCGCGATACACACCATACTGATTAGGAGGATCAGTCACCTCAATGATTTTTCCACCCATCATACTCTCATGGTGATACCCTACAGCATTACGTTTCTTATTAACTTCTCCGTGGAATATATGCTTCATAACACCTTTAGAGAATATACTATCATTGCCTGTACCCTTAGCAACACCACCCGTTCCTTTCCTAATAACTCCATCCCCAGCATGGCTCATCGAAAAGCGGACGGAGCTGGTGACTTCTTCCGCAGTCTCCTGTATCCCTGCCCTTGACACTGGCCCTATCCCAGCAAATGCCGGCTGCCATTGGACAGACGAAACGCTGGCAAGAAGGTCGTTCCATTGCTTCTTAAAATATCGCAGCGTTTTGGTAATCGGCGCTTTCACGACTTGGAGGTACGCCGCTTGAAAGACAGACATCATTTTATCATAGCGGAGAACATATTTCATTTGCGGGACCAATTTCGAAACATCCGCTGCTATCCCGGCTGTTTTCGCTCCTTTGATCCCTGCTTTTCCAGCGATTCCTGCCCCTTTGGCTGGAGGAATGACCAACAACAATAACATTCCTCCCGCAAACAGGCGATCTCCAAATGAAAGACGTTCCCCTGTCACCGGGTCATATTCCCCAAACACCCGCTGCAAGTCATACCAGCCAAGAAGCTCTAAGCCGAATTCTTTTATGTTGTCGGCAAGCGTTTGGTCTGCCTGTCTGATTGCCGCTGCCGTCCGATACAGCAGTTCCTCCGCTTCATTCAGCTTTTCTTCATAGCTCTGGAGCCAATGAATCAGTTCGTCTGTAAGCTTGCGGATGGCGGCAGAGCCGATGCCGGGAATCTCCATGGCTAAAGAAGGCAGTGTCCAAGAAAGAGAGGTCCGCGCACGCCGGCAGGCGTCTTCTGCATCGGGGACATGCTTCGCTACTATTTCCAGCTCTTCTGGTTTGACTCGAATCGCAGTCATTGCAACTTCTCTATCTTTAGCTAAGTTCAGGTGATTTCCTTTTTCATTTTTATAGAGAGGAGTGTCTGTGCAGTGTAATTGGCGCGCAGTTTCAGAGAATGGACAGAAATAATTTGAAAAAAGGAGATCAGGAAATAATGATACTATCCCCTTATATTAGACAGAAAAAAGAAAGAGATGTACTGTCTACTATGGAAGGGATAATATTTTATGGTAAAAGTCAAAAAAAACATACTTAAATAATATAAAGAAGAAATATTTGTATGAAGGTTGTACGAAGCGTGAAATCATGGTTCCTTTCACATCTCTTCTTCCATGTTAGACCAAAAAAATCCTTTCACTCCTGAACAAAAACTGGAACGTTTACGTGCGGGGAATGAATATTAAAAAGTTATTAGTACTAAGAAAGAGGGAGAGAAAGCAAGAGACAAATATCAGGTGATAGAGGAGCTATCTAAGAAGAATCCGTCAGTTCCTCTAGCTTTTATCGTACGGTCTGACCACTCATAACAATATCTTTTATTTTTTCTAAATATTATCATTGTATCACTAGCAGTTTATTCGGCACTACACTTCATAAAAAAGAACCTTGAGAAAGAAACTACTTTCTCAAGACATGATACGATTAATCGTTCCAGTAAAAAATTTTCACATGATGTATTAGAATATTGTCCTTTCCTTGCTGTTCTTCTGTTAACTCCTCTCCTCCCCAACTTGGGGTCATTAAATGTATTCCTTGCTTATGCTCTAAAAGCATCTCAATTTGTTCTTTTAAGTATCTCAAACCTTTTTCATTTGCATGAATTTCCAGTTTTTCTCCATCACTGTCATACTCAAAAGATAATAGATATTTTTTCAATTTATATACCTCCAAAACTATTTAAAAAGTATTTTTTCTTTGGTAAATTGTTTTTACTATTCTTTAGCCTATTGACATCAACGTGTGGTGGCTCATAACCTTTTTTGTAGTGCCCCCCTTTATCTAAATAATAAGAGCGTCCTGTTTTAGGATTTACATATCCTCCCTTACCATTTAATGGGTCTGGACCTCGCTTTTCAAAACCTTTTTTCATAAACATGTCTTCTATCTCTTTGAAAGTTTTTTCCTTTAAATGGATTACCTAATCCTTCACTTTTATTAGTACCCTTAGCAACACCACCCGTTCCTTTCCTAATAACTCCATCCCCAGCATGGCTCATCGAAAAGCGGACGGAGCTGGTGACTTCTTCCGCAGTCTCCTGTATCCCTGCCCTTGACACTGGCCCTATCCCAGCAAATGCCGGCTGCCATTGGACAGACGAAACGCTGGCAAGAAGGTCGTTCCATTGCTTCTTAAAATATCGCAGCGTTTTGGTAATCGGCGCTTTCACGACTTGGAGGTACGCCGCTTGAAAGACAGACATCATTTTATCATAGCGGAGAACATATTTCATTTGCGGGACCAATTTCGAAACATCCGCTGCTATCCCGGCTGTTTTCGCTCCTTTGATCCCTGCTTTTCCAGCGATTCCTGCCCCTTTGGCTGGAGGAATGACCGACAACAATAACATTCCTCCCGCAAACAGGCGATCCCATCCGGATATCCGTTCTCCAGTAATTGGGTCGTACTCTCCAAACAACCGCTGCAAGTCATACCAGCCAAGAAGCTCTAAGCCGAATTCTTTTATGTTGTCGGCAAGCGTTTGGTCTGCCTGTCTGATTGCCGCTGCCGTCCGATACAGCAGTTCCTCCGCTTCATTCAGCTTTTCTTCATAGCTCTGGAGCCAATGAATCAGTTCGTCTGTAAGCTTGCGGATGGCGGCAGAGCCGATGCCGGGAATCTCCATGGCTAAAGAAGGCAGTGTCCAAGAAAGAGAGGTCCGCGCACGCCGGCAGGCGTCTTCTGCATCGGGGACATGCTTCGCTACTATTTCCAGCTCTTCTGGTTTGACTCGAATCGTCGTCATTGCCGTTCCTCTATCTTTCGACGAATTTGGGCGATTTCCCTGCTTATTTCATAAAGAAGACCATCTGCCGTTGCATCCATCATTTGCCGCAAGTTCCCGGATATCGGCTCATGCGCTTTCCCCGGCTCTCCTTGCCAATGCGGGACATTCTTGGCACTTGCGTGATAAAATGCATGAGTTCCATGTCGAGCTTCTTCGACCTGTCCCTGATAAGACTTAAGATAATCCATCATCGCCTCACAGGCCCTGCGTTTCACTTCTTGTTCGATCGATTCCGATAAAGACGCCATCTTGATTTCCTCCCCCATTTACATGCTATTTAAATGGTAACATAGGGAAAATAAGGATAAATCATGATATATTCCTGTTTTTCCAGATGACAACAGGGACTTTTTTCTTATCTATCTGACATGTTAAACATGCCAAAGTTCCTTCGAAAACAACCTGTTTACGGAACAAACTTTTTCATGCGTGGAACGATTATCGTGAAGAGGAGGAACAGAAAGCCGAAAATGAAAAAGCCGGACAGCCATGACAGAAACGGATGGTATTTTTCGACTCATCCACGGTTGACGAGATGGAATAGATTGGATTGAAGTGTAAAAACGACTGTAGTTTTTCCGCTTTAGCGTCCTTCCGCGTTGCCTGACGGTACACAAAATAAGATAACCTTGTTTCCAATCAACCGTGGAGCTTCGATGATCTAGCGCAAATTCTCTCTGAAGTTTCCGGCAAAAAAGTTGTGCACCAGTCCGTTTCATTTGAAGAAGAGAAAAATATTCTCGTAAACGCTGGCGTTCCTGAGCCGTTTGCTGAACTTACGGTAGCGATTTATGACGCGGTTTCTAAAGGTGAAACGTCTAAAACGTCAGATGATCTGCAAAAACTTATCGGATCCTTAACTCCTCTTAAAGAAACCGTAAAACAAGCTTTGCAAATGTAGCATTGCAATAAGCTGAATAAAAAACAGGTCACTAACCGCATCCCCGGCTTGTGACCTGTTTTTTACTTGTTCGGGTGAATAAGTTAAAAGGAAAATACATTTTGTTTCTTTCCGCTTTCCTAAATCTACCAAAAATTACTCACAAGTCATCAAACTTTTCAATTACTTCTGCTATCGTTAATTTCATTCATTATAGGATCTTTCATCGGAGAAAATGCTATTAGCTGTACTCTCTCGTCTGCTGGCATAGTTTGAGCAGCAATCTTTCCTCCGTGTCGTGAATTCCTTCTGCTAGTTTCCTCCCGCTCACATAGTTGGTATACACATGTGATTGAATATCTTCCTATCATCGATCCCTACAAATATAATGAAGGAAACTAATTGCCAAAAAACAATATGCTCCCTATCCTAAAAAACCCCCACTTTTTTAACGAAGCGGGGGAGTTCCTATGTGCTTATGAAAATAGTTTGATTAAATATCCTAACAAAATCCCAACAATTCCAAAATCTGAATCTCCGAACGTCGTCCCTTCAAATCCGAGCGAGCCAAGAACTGGGAGTAACAGTGCCGGCAAAAAGGAAATTAAAATTCCGTTGGCAAATGCTCCGAAAATGGCACCCCTTCTACCGCCTGTAGCGTTGCCGAATACGCCGGCAGCTGCTCCGGTGAAAAAGTGTGGAATTAGCCCAGGAACAATGACTTTTAAGCCGACGAGCGGCAAGATAAACATCGAGATAATCCCCGCTACAAAGCTCGATAAAAAGCCGACGATGACAGCGTTCGGAGCGTAAGGAAATACGGCCGGACAATCAAGTGCTGGTTTGGCGTCTTGCACCACTTTATCCGCAATTCCCTTAAACGCTGGAACAATTTCAGCTATGAGCATCCGTACTCCCGCCAATACGACGTATACCCCTGCGGCAAATGTAATTCCTTGCATCAGGGAGAAGACAAGGAAGTTCACGCCGCCGCTTAACTCTTTCTCTATAAATTGCTTTCCAGCAAATGGAGCGACAATGAAGAATAAGATGACCATTGTCAGGGACATCGCAACCGATGTATCGCGAAGGAATCCTAATGATTTCGGCACTTTAATATCTTCCGTGGATTGCGCCTTGTTTCCAAGACGCTTTCCGATCCACGCCGAAGTAAAATAACCGATGGAGCCGAAATGGCCTAAAGCGATTTGGTCTGTTCCCGTAACTTCCCGCATGTAAGGTTGAAGAATCGCCGGCATCAACACCATCAAACTTCCAAGAATAATTGAACCAACGATGACAAGCGGAACGCCAGTGACTCCACCAGTAGCAAATACAGCGGAAATTAAGCAAGCCATGAATAACGTATGATGACCAGTTAAGAAAATATATTTAAAACGAGTAAATCGCGCAATGAGAATATTGACAATCATTCCAAATAACATAATCATCGCAGTTTCTTTACCGAACGTTTGTTGGGCAATGGCAACAATCGCCTCGTTATTCGGAATCACTCCTTTAATATGGAAGGCTTTTTCAAACATTTTCCCAAAAACGTTTAACGAGCCGATTAAAATGTTGGCACCACCGCTGAGAATAACAAATCCCATAATCGTTTTTAGCGTGCCGGAGACGATATCAGGAAAGCTCTTCTTTTGCAGCAACAGACCAAGGAACGCAAACAATCCGACTAAAATCGCCGGCGAGCCTAATATATCCTTCATAATGAAATCAAACATCACTCATTTGCCCCCTCTTTATTTTCAGAAGTTTTAGGAATGTTACTTTTTTATCTAAAAATCTCTTTCTTGTTTTCTCATTCTTTCGTATACTTTTAAAAGGGAAAGTTTTTTCTTTCTTTTATGCAGGCGAACCGCCTGCCTTTTTTATTACTCACAAATGTTTTTTTAGTACCTCTCTTAATTCATCAAGATCGAGAATGTTTGTCAGTTTGGCCACATTGCGCGTGCCGTCATCAAGCGCCTCGACTAAATCTTTTGCCCCTAAATACAGATCTGCTTTTTCCGTTTTGCTCGTTGCTAAATCAGTATGGGAAACTTCAGCTTCAATCCCCATCTCTTTCAACACGTTTTTGACATTCATTTCGATGATAAAACTGCTCCCCAGCCCATTTCCGCAAACGACGAGAATTTTTTTCATTTTTTTTGTACCTCCTTGCTTTTATCTCTTATTTTAATGAGAATATGCTTCGATTAATGTGAGTACTTCTTCTATCGAATTGGCCGAGAACAATACACGCATATTTTCTTTATCGGATAACAATTTTGTCAGCTGCGATAGCGCTTTTAAATGTGTTTCATTATCAATGGCAGCTAAAACGATTAAAATATATACCCGATGCTCTTCTTTTTCGGAGAATAGGCAGCCATTTTTGATTCTAAGAAAGCTCATGCCAATTTTCTTTACTCCCTGTTCCGGCCGGGCATGTGGCAAAGCCACTCCTGGTGTAATCACGATATAAGGCCCCAATTTCTTCACATTGTCAATCATCGCTTGAATGTATGCGTTTGTAATATAACCGCCATCCAATAACGGTTTCGCAGCAAGCGCAATCGCTTCTTTCCAATCACCTACCTCTTCTACAAACTGAATGCATTGTTTTGTAAGCAAATCTTTCAGCATCGGTTTTTTCAAAATCTCCTTTCTTTTGCTTTGACTAATATATTCGTGCAGCTCTTGAATTAATGCTTTTTCATTGATGATCGTTGCATGCCTTTTAACGATCTCTAACAATGCTTCGACTGATAAAGTTCTCGTTTCAGACAGTCCGTTTGTTTCCCTTAAAAGCAACATTTTATCCGCAGCGGTTAAAATAGGGCGAACGATATAAACGGGAATATCTCTCGGTTCTAACGGAATGGTTGTAACAACAAAATCAACATGTTCCAGAGAATAAGCCTTGTATTCTCTTGCCGAAATGATGTCAATGACATCAACGGTTGGTAATAGTTCTTCAATTTGTTTTTGTAAAATTCGCGATGTACCGATACCGCTTTCACACACAATGAGCGCTTTTTTCCGATTCGGAACAGATACTCCTTCTCTGTCAAGCCATCCCCCGAAATGCATTGCGATATAAGCAATTTCATCGTCACCTACGGATTGACCGACAACGTTCTCGACATGATGAACCACTTTTTTCGTTAAAGTAAAGATGTCATGATAATTTACTTTAATAGATTGAGTTAATTCATTTTGCAAATGAAGACCATATTTCAGTCGGTAATAGGCTGGCTTCATATGAATCAATAAATTTTTTTCCAACTCTTCACGATGTTTGAATTGTACACAAGCATACTTTTGAAAATCATCGACCATGTTTTTGATTATTTGTTTCAAAGTGGCAATTTCATTATTTTGATCGATTTGCTTATCATCTGTGACTCTTGAACCTAAAAGATAAGTTGTTAGATAACAAATTTCATCGTTAGGAACATCAATCCGGAAAACGTTTTCAATTTGAGTAATGATATGATGAGCCGTTTTGTATTCCCTAGTCGACTGCAGCACTTCTTTTTCCTGCTCATCCATTTGAATATATTTACCACGAATCCATCGCTTCAGAAAAATAGAAAGATAAACCGTTAATGTGTGAATAACATCATTCGTATAACGAATGGCAGCAAATGTTTCTGATTGGCGAATAATATTCTTGACCGGTAATATGTGTCCGCCAAACAACTCAGAACATAGACGTTCATAGCCAACAGTAGCCAAAAGCTGTGCGGCATAATGCACGATCGCCTTCCGTTTTTGCTTCTCTTCGCCAATGACGAAATATCCTTGCTTACGATGGAATGCTAATTCCAATTGAAACAGCTGCCATTCCGATTTGAGTTTCTTGACATCATTCAATAAAGTACTTCGGCTCACTTGCAGTTTCTCTAACAAGTCGTGTAAAAAAATTGGACCGCTGCGGATAAAAATCAGTAATCCAATCCATGCTTTTCTTTCGTCCGAAGAATATTCGTAATGTCGAATTGGCTGCATTGTTTGCAATGCTGCACTAATTTTCTTTTTGGCTTGATCGTCCAAGTAAAAACCGAGATCGCGCACATGTTTCAGCGGCGAAAAGCCTTGGCTTCGCAGCCAATCATTTATTTTTTGCATATCGTAGTAAACCGTTCGTTTTGAAACTTGCATGGACTGAGCGAGCTTGTCTGTAGTGACGTGAGTGGAAGAACTAAGCAACATATTTAAAATTTGGACACAACGGGCATTGAGTATCATGCTGGAGCGCTCCTTCATTCCATCGTGCAAACCATCATATACTCTAATAGAAGAATCTAGACCCTTCTTAAGTTCATTATATTGAATTTTCGACAAAAGATAAGCCCGAATGTTGTGAGCAGAACTATGCAAAACATGGACTGATGGACATAAAAAACGACATTCGCTAACAGATTTACAAACCATTTTTCGCACTATATTGATCAATCTCAAGGGATCTGCAACCGAGTTAAAAGTAATTTTCTTTTCTGTCGTTTCGTGGTGCGGTTGAACCTAAGAGGTTGAACCTAAGAATAGAAAAAGTCATTGACAAAATAAAAACCACTTGTTACCATATATCCAAGTAATCCTATCTGAATTTTAATATTTTTTTATGAAAATACATCAGAAGGAGGATGGGAATGAGCAACAAATTGGTATATAAAAAGCACATACTTACTAGAGGAATTTCGATAATTAGCATTACCTTAATATTAATCGTTTGGACAGTAAGTACAAATTTAAAATGGGTGGATCCTGTTTTTCTCCCAACTCCCCAGTCTGTTTGGAAAGCATTTTTAGAGTTAATAAGAGATGGATATAAAGGTGCTTCGTTAAGCACTCATATACTAAATAGTTTGTACAGATTGTTTTTAGCCCTAATTTTAGCAGTTTTCACGGCCGTGCCATTGGGGATTTTTTGCGGAATTTCAAAATATATACTTGCTATTTTTGATCCGATTATTGAATTTTACCGACCACTTCCTCCATTAGCCTACTACGCCTTGCTTGTTTTATGGTTAGGAATTGATGATAAATCGAAAGTTGCGCTTTTATTTTTAAGTGCTTTTGCTCCCTTGTTTATTTCCACTGTATCTAGTGTACAGCGCGTCCCACAAGAGCGTATAAATGGAGCATTGTCTTTAGGGGCTTCAAAACCGAAAGTCCTATTATACATAATCCTCCCATCTTGCTTGCCGGACATCATAACAGGATTTCGTACAGCCATCGGCGTTACGTATGCTACATTAGTTGCTGCTGAAATGGTAGCGGCTACCTCAGGGATTGGCTGGATGGTATTAGATGCGAGTAAATATTTGAGAAGCGATATTGTTTTTGTAGGAATCATTCTAATGGGAGGAATCGCCATTCTTATGGATGGCATCATTAGATTGTATCAGCATATTCAATTCTCTTGGGTTGGAAAACAAGATTAACAAAGTGTATTAGGAGTGAAAAAGATGGTATTTAAAAAAAGCGAAATAAATGCAATATTGATTATTTTGCTACTCCTTATATTTAGTGTCATAACTGGCTGTTCCAGCCCAAAAACATCTACTGCAAAAAATGGTGAACCGCCAGTTTCTTCATCTAGCAGTGCGCCAAAAGAGATTAGATTAGGATACCAAGTTTCCCCAAATGGAGAACTCTTAGCAAAAGCATTGGGGTTATTAGAGAAAAAGTACCCCAACATTAAAATTAATTGGATTAAATTTGATTCCGGACGGGATGTTAATAACGCAATGGCAAGCGGAAGCATTGATTTTGGTCTTGTCGGTACTCCTCCCGGCTCAATAGGCATTGCAAACAAACTGCCTTATAAAGTGTATTACCTTCATGATATGATCGGCGAAAGTGAAGCGTTAGTCGTAAAAAAAGATTCTGGCATTCAATCTTTAAAGGATTTGAAAGGCAAGAAAATTGCTACCACATTTAGTTCGACATCTCATTTCAGTTTGCTGGGAGCCTTAAAGGCAGAAAAAATCAACCCTGAAAAAGACGGGATAACGCTTCTTGATATGCAGCCCCCTGATATTTATGCTGCTTGGAAACGAGATGATATAGACGGCGCTTATATTTGGCAACCTACACAGACAAAGTTAATCAATGAGGGAGGGCGCGTTATTGTTACATCAAAGGATTTGTCTAAAAAAGGCATTGTAACTGGAGAATTCGGAATTGTGAATAAAGAGTTTGCGAGAAAATACCCTGAAATTGTTAAAGGTTATATCTCTGTTTTAGATAAGGCGGTGCATTATTATCGGAATAAACCGAAAGAAGCAGCCCAACTTCTTTCTAAAGAATTAGGATTATCTCCTGAGGAAAGCTTAAAAACAATGAAACAAATTATATGGCTGGACGCTTCCCAACAAAAAGATTTTTTTGGGGAACCAGAGAAACCGGGAAAGTTAGCCAAAATATTAAAAGACACAGGAGATTTTATGGCTCAACAGAAAAACATATCATCTTCCCCTGACCTAGCCACTTATCAACAAGCTTTATTAAGCGACCTTTACAAATAAGCGTGATAGTGAGGGAAGTTTATGTACGTAAGCACACCTGTCCAAGCGCGTTCAGAGATATTTAATAATCGCGCATTAATAGAATTAAAGAATATTAGCTTACATTATTCAAACGAAAATAACGGTCTTCCTATATTGGACAATATAAATCTTCAATTAGATGCCAATGATTTTGTGTGTCTATTAGGTCCGTCAGGTTGCGGTAAATCTTCTTTATTAAATATATTAGCCGGTTTTCAAAAACCAACTACGGGTGAAGTAGTGCTTAACAATCAACCGCATACCGGTCCAAGTCCTGATGTGGGGGTAGTATTTCAACATCATAACCTTTTTCCATGGATGACGATCGAAAAAAATATTGAATTTGGTTTAAAGATGAAATCTATAGCAAAATCAGAAAGAAAAAGAATCGTTTCCTACTATTTAAATCTTGTAGGGCTCGAATCCTCTGCTAAAATGTTGCCTTACCAGCTCTCTGGAGGGATGAAGCAAAGAGCATCCATTGCAAGAACATTAGCTACCGATCCGCAAGTCATTTTAATGGATGAACCTTTTAGTGCATTAGATGCCTTAACGCGGGAAAACATGCAGATCCATCTTCTTGAACTTTGGAAAAAAACAAGAAAGTGCATATTTTTTATTACTCATGATGTAGAAGAAGCCCTATTGCTAGGAAAGAGAATTTTAGTTATGCATTCGAAACCGGGAAGAATCGTAGTAGATTTGCAAAACCCGTTATCACAGCACAATCAATCCGTCCAAGAAATCAAACATTCTAAAGAATTTAATGATCTGCGATATTATTTAATTTCCACTATCAGAAATAGTAAAGCAAATAATGCAGGGTTTGGAATTAACCATTAATTATTCGAATAATCCATTAATTAAAATATTTTAAAAATACAGATTTATTTTTCGATACACTAGTCATTCGGCCGTTGTTTCAACCAACTTAAACGCCTCGTCGATGTTGGTTTTTGAATTTGAAATTATATAACTGTTGAAAGGAGCATGTGTATGTCTCAAATGAATACCCATTATTCTCGACCACTCAAGTTTGAAAACCGTGAAGATTATGTAGGCCCGCGTATTTTGCGGCGTCTACCCGAAGGTATGGAGGAGCGACCTTATTTATTATTTGAAGTCAAACCACTAAGTCCGATCATAGGCGCTGAGATCATTGGAGTGGACTTGAGAGAACCAATTACTCCTGAGCTACAAGCAGAGTTGAACCGTGCACTATTAGAGTGGAAAGTTCTCTTCTTTCGCAACCAAAAGATCACTAGTGAACAGCAGCGAGCCTTTGCCCGGCTGTGGGGTGAGTTGGAAGTTCACCCATTTTATCCGATTGAAGAAGGCCAATCAAAAGAAATTGTCCGCTTTTCTAGGGATCATAAGCAAGGTGGTTTCGAGAACATCTGGCATGCCGATGTGACCTTTCGCGCCAATCCTGCCAAAGCAGCTGTATTAAGGCTGATTGAAGTTCCTCCTGTTGGTGGAGACACGCTATGGGCTGATATGGGCGCCGCTTATGACAATTTACCTGATGAGATTAAAGAACGTATCGATAACCTCACTGCTATTCACGATTTCACTCCTTCTTTCAGCCATTTAATGACACCAGAAGAGTTAGCTATTAAACAAAAAGAATTTCCACCTGTTGAACACCCGGTGGTTCGAACGCACCCAGAAACAGGCAGGAAAACTCTGTTTGTGAATCCAGCTTTTACTACGCGAATCGTCAGTCTCGAGCCAGAAGAGAGCGAGAAACTGCTTCAGTACCTGTTTCGCCAAGCTCATATTCCTGAGTACCAGGTCCGTTTTCACTGGGAGAAAGACACAGTCGCTTTCTGGGATAACCGCGCAACTCAACATTATGCCGTTTCCGACTATTACCCGCATCCTCGCAAGGCTGAACGGGTGGCAATTGTCGGAGATCGTCCATTTTAAAATATTGAAAATGAGTGGAACCTTAAAGAGGTTCCACTTATTGTGTTTGTATAATTATTGAATATAAAACTATGTATTCTCACAACAAAATTTTACAATACCCCCAAGGGAGGATATCCAATGAGTTGGTTTTTCCTTTTACTAGGGATTGTCTCGGAAGTTTTAGGCACAACCTCTATGAAGATGTCAGAAGGCTTTACAAAGTTAATCCCTTCCATTTTAATGTTTATTTTTTATGGAACAAGTCTTATTTTAGTAACATTAGCACTCAAAGAGATTGAGGTAAGCATTGCTTATTCAATATGGTCCGGATTAGGTACAGCTATTATTGCAACAATAGGAATTTTATTCTTCAAAGAACACTTTTCCTTATTCAAAATGCTGGCAATACTTATGATTATTGTCGGGGTTATTATGTTGAATATCAGCGGAGAAGCACATGAAAAAGCAGCATCTCCGGCGTACCCGCAAACAGAAAGGAATGGAAATTGCGAACAGTGACAGGGACTGTTCGCCTATTCATCTTAAAAATCATCTTTCGGCTTTAACATTGTCCCAAAACTTGTTGCATTAATCTTTAGAAGACTTTTTACTGGAAACACAAGTGGTGTCAAATGGGTGCCAAAAAGGTGTTGCTGGGTCAAGTGGTCAAATCATCTCATAATGGCCGTTGAGGAAGTGCCACAGATGTTTCCCGCTTCTTTAAATATCTTACCCATATGCTGCGAATAAACACAGCTTGGTTTCCCTTCATGGATGTCCGTTCATCCCCGTTTTTTTCTGAAAATCGGCACATGCACAAACATATCGGCGGCGTTAAGACCTATATATACACTATACGCCCAGCCGCTTTGCCCATCAAAATCATGCGCATGCTTCGTTTTTCTCCACACTTCCGGCAGCGGCGAAAGTTTCGTCCATTTTCACATAAGAAATTCATTCGGAAAATCTGTCATCAGCGCCGATACTTCCGCATCTTGCAGCATCGCCGTTACCTTTGTATCATTCACCGTATAAACGCGCAATTTCAGCCCTTGGGCCACCGCTTTTCTTCCTTCTGAAGATAAAACAAACAGCAAATCTCCATGTATCGCTTGGGCATCCACTACCTTTGCCTTTGGAATCGCGCTTTCATGAATTCCTTCAAATAATGTGCCGATTTCAATCGACGGATGAAGCCGCCGTGCCTTTAACATGCTGCATATGTTAAATGAAGATAATACCACCTGCTTTTCCAACTGAAATTGTCCAATCATTTTTAGCAGTTTTTCTTCTAAATGCGGATAGTCAATAACGTTATTTTTCAGTTCAATATTAATCATGATCTTTTTATCTAAATTTTGAACCCACTCCATCACTTCCATCAAGGCAGGAACGCGCTGGCGGGCAAAACGGTCATGAAACCAGCTTCCTGCATCAAGCAAACGAAGCTGTTTATAAAGAAAGTCTTTAACATAACCAATCCCGTTGGTTGTTCGGTCGACCCGTTCATCGTGAATGACAACAATTTCCCCATCTTTTGTCATTTGCACATCTAATTCGATCCCGTCCACTCCTGCATCATACGCTTTTTGAAACGCCAGCATGGTGTTTTCTGGATATTCTCCGCTAAATCCCCGATGAGCATAAATTTCCATTCTTCCCTGTCCCCCCATTCATGCGTAAACTAAAGAAACTGACACCCATGAGCATCTGACCTCACAAAGTTGTGAATCCTGATGATTTGCATTCAGGACAGCCCCGCTGATTTCTCGCTTATTTCTTATTCGCTGTTTCAAGAGCCCGGTTCGTTTCCTCCGCTGCACGGTCCAGCGCTTCTTCCGGATCAACGCCTTGGTATAAGCTTTCCATTGCTTTTACGACTTTTTGACGAGATTCCGGAAAAACCGTAATGAGCGCTCCTTGTGTCGCAGGTATTGGTTTCGTTTGTTTCAATTGCTCGACGGTTACTTTTAATTGAGGGTATTTTTCCCACTCCGCTTTCACGATCTCTTCGTCGTAAGCGGCCGGATTAATCGCAAAATATCCTGTTTTCACGTGCCATTTCGCTTGGACTTCAGGTGTTGCTAAATATTTCATGAACTCCCATGCCGCTTTTTGCTGCTGTTCACTAATATCTTTAGCCATCCATAGAGACGCACCGCCAATGATTACTCCTTGACGCTCTACATGATCAGGAACTGGCAAGTAAGAAACTCCTACCTCAAACGGCGCATTGTCGATAATCGTTTTCACTCCTGCAGAAGAATCTAAATACATAGCGATTTTCTTGGATTGAAACGCCGCGCGCATATCATCCCAGTTTTGTCCTACGTTATAGAACGTTCCTTCTTTATACATATCACGAATTAAACGGAACACACGCAATCCTTCTTCCCCGTTAAAAACCGCTTTCGTGGCGTTCCCGTTGCGGCCGTTTTCATTATTGACATACAGCCCGCCTTGCACCGCGAGCATTTCTTCAAAAAACCAGCCATAATTTAAAATGGAAAAACCGTATTGGGTCGTTTGTCCCCCTTGTTTTTTTGTCAATTTTTTTGCCGCTTCTTTCAATTCGCTATATGTCATCGGCGGCTTTTCAGGGTCCAATCCCGCATCTTTGAACGCATCTTTGTTATAAATTAACACAGGCGTGGAGGAGTTGAACGGCATGGAGTAAATTTTTCCATCCACCGTATAATAATTGACGATATTTTTCTCCCATTGCGATGTGTCATAATTTTCTTCATCAATAAATTTTTGCACAGGCTGAATTTTGCCGCTGTCAATCATATACTTTGTCCCAACTTCAAATGTTTGCATAATCGTTGGCGCGTCTTTCGTTCCAGCAACCGTGTTGAATTTCGTCAGCGCCTCTTCATATGTGCCTTGGAAAATCGGCTTGACCTCAATAGAAGGATGGGACTGGTTAAATTCGTGCACAATCTCTTTTAATACCGTTTCTAAATCTCCGCTCATTGCATGCCAAAAAATGACCTCTGTTTTCCCGTCTTTGTTTCCAGATGGAGTGGCCGCTGCTTCATTGCTTTCGCTTGAACAAGCGGTTAATGTCACAAAAATAAACAAGAACAAAGCGAAAATGCCTTTTTTCATGACTATTTTTCTCCCCCTTATTTAATGGCTCCCTGCATAAGTCCTTTTTGAAGATGTTTTTGCCCGGCAAACAACAGCAATAATGTTGGCAAAATGACTACGATCACGGCCGCCATTACCACCCCCCATTCTGTCGAAATTTCTTGTGATTGCATTTGTTTTAATCCGATTTGGACGTTGCGAACTTGGTCATTATTAGTAACAAGCAAAGGCCATAAATACATATTCCAAGTCGTTAAAAAGCTGTAAACTCCTAATGTAATTAAACTCGTTCTTGATAACGGAAGAACAATATTCCAAAAGAAACGAAAGCGGCCAACGCCTGATACTTGCGCCGCCTCAAACAATTCCAATGGAATCGTTTTAAAGTGCTGGCGCAAAAGAAATATGCCAAAAGCTAAAGCAAAAAATGGAACTGTCAATCCTAAATAGCTATTCAGCCAGCCGAGTTTTTGCACGGTCAAAAAATTCGGAATCATCGTTGCTTCCCAAGGGATCAACATCGTCGCAATACAAAGAAAAAAGAGAACATCTCTCCCTTTAAATCTCAGAAACACGAAGGCAAACGCCGCCAAGCTTGAAACGATTAACTGCCCCAACATGACAAGCAATGAAACAATAAAGCTGTTGAACAAATATTGAAGCAACGGAACTTTCTGAAACGCGGCAATATAGTTCGCCATCGTAAACTTCTGCGGCCATATATGCCCTTGCAGCACCTCCGCTCCATCCATAAAACTGATGAGAAACGCGTAAATAATTGGAAACAGCACAACAACAGAACAAATGATGAGAAGGACATACAACAGAAACGCCCGTAAAACGCTCATTGATAATGAACCTTCCTCTCTGCGAATTTAAATTGCAAAACGGTAACCACTAAAACCGCGAAAAAGAGAAGCACTGCCTGGGCGCTGGCGGAACCGAAGTTGTAATTAATAAAAGCATCTCTATAAATGGAGTAAACAATGACATTTGTTGCATCCACCGGCCCGCCTTTTGTTAACATATCGATTTGTCCAAACGTTTGGAACGAATGAATGAGCAAAACCGTCGTTACAAAAAAGAGCGTCGGCGACAGCAATGGCAAAGTCACTTTGTGAAGCTGATACCAGTAGCCCACCCCCGCAATGCGCGCACTTTCATATAAAGAGGAATCGAGATTTTGCAATCCTCCGAGCAAAACCAGAAAGGTAAATCCTGTATTCATCCAAATCGTTGAAATGGCGACAGAAATGAGCGCAATGTTCGGGTCAAGCAGCCACTGAACATCTGAAATTCCAAATAAAGATAGCACTTTATTGATAATCCCGATGGAAGGGTTGTACATAAACATCCAAATCACAGAAGAGGCCGCGACACTCATGCCCATCGTTGAAGAAAAAAACGTGCGAAACAAACCGATTCCTTTCAGCTTTTCATTGGCCATAAGCGCTAGACATAACGCTAGAATAACACTGGCCGGAACGGTGTAGCAAACAAACAACAATGTCGCTTTTGCGCTTTGCAGAAAGTTTGCATCCTTTAACAAATAAACAAAATTCTCGATCCCGACAAATTGAACAGGATTGCCTTGATGATCTGTTGCGTAGAAACTTAAATACAATGTTCTGAGCATTGGGTAAAAAAGAAAAATAGAAAACAAAATAAGAGATGGAAGCAGGTATGCCATTCCTTCCAACACCGCCCATATCGCGCGTTTGCGGCGAATCAGGACAGATGGAGAAGATTTCATGGAAAGCGATGTATTCATTGGCATCCCCCCTTGCCGGCCGCATAAGAAAGCAGCGAGTAATTTAAGCGCTGGCCGTTTTCATGAAAGAAATGGAAAGCTGTTTCATCAATCGTAAGAGGCACTTTCTCACCAACATGAATGTTCCATTGTCCGTTCCATCGCGCCATCCAATGCTCGTTTTTCGTTAATTCAAATGTGATGAACGTTTCCGTCCCCAAAACTTCGACATTGATGACTTTTGCTATAAAATGGTCATCGCCTTCCTTGGCAAGGCGGATATGTTCCGGACGGACACCGACGATGATTTGCTGTTTGGAAGGAGGCAAATGGTGGTGAAAACGAATCGCCCGCCCGCTGTCAAAAAGCAGCAAACTTTCCAGCACTTTTGCTTCCGCCAAATTCATTGGCGGCGTGCCGATGAACGAAGCAACAAACGTATTGGAAGGATGGTTATAAATATCAAGCGGCTTCCCGATTTGCTGCGGTCGCCCTTCATGTAAAATCATCATTCGATCTGCCATCGTCATCGCTTCAACTTGATCATGTGTTACATAAACCATGGTGATCCCCAGTCGCCTTTGCAGCTGGCGAATTTCTGAGCGCATTTTCGCCCGCAATTTTGCATCTAAATTCGATAAAGGCTCGTCCATCAAGCAAATAGGCGCATGTGTGACAATCGCTCTTGCCAGCGCTACACGCTGGCGCTGCCCACCGGATAATTGACGCGGTTTATGTTTAAGAAAATCAGTCAAACCAAGCATCTCTGCTGCTTCTAAACAGCGCTCCTTTTGTTCTTGTTTCGAAATTTTCTTTTTATATAGACCAAATATAATGTTTTGTTCGACGGTTAAATGCGGATACAGCGCATAGTTTTGAAATACCATCGATAAGTTGCGTTCGCTCGGCGGCAAATCATTGGCCTCTATCCCGCCGATGAGCAAAGTCCCAGACGTAATTGTTTCTAACCCGGCGATCATCCGTAAAATCGTGCTTTTGCCACAACCAGACGGGCCAACAAGGACGAAAAATTCTCCCGGTTCAATAGAAACGCTTAAATCGTGAATAACATTGTCTTTTCCGTTATAAGATTTATAAACATGAACTAATTCAATTTTCGCCACGCGCATGCACCTCTTCCCTGTCGATATTTCCCCATTTCTTCCACAACCATGGACGGCTCGTCGAGACCGAAACCGCTCCGCTCTGCAGGGCAGCTTCAATATGGTTCTCATGTTGAATCAGCCCGCCTGTTATAATGGGAACGTGCGTCTGCTTCCGGATCATCCCAATCATTTCCGGAAGCAGCCCAGGCATGATCTCCAATGCATCCGGCTGAATATCATGAATGCTTTTTATTCCGTTTTCCACTGCATCTGTATCCACTAAAAACAAACGCTGAACGGCCATCAACCTTTCTTTTTTCGCTAATTGAACGAGAGAACTTTTTGTCGTTACAATCCCATGCGGCTTTATAAATTTTGCTAAAAACTGTAATCCCTCCCGGTCATAACTAATTCCCGGAATCTTTTCGACATGAAGAAAAACAAACCGTTGCTGTTCCTTTAATAAATCGACATACCGTTTAATCACACTAATATTTCCCGTTTGCAAAAAGGCGACTTGCAATCCGGTGTTGAGAAACATTTCCAGATGCTTTGGGCTTTTTATTGCGGCAATGAGCCGGTTGCTCCGTAAACATTCCAGCCATCGTTCGTTCAAAACAATCCCCCTTTCAAAAATAAAAAGAAACCATGAAAACATCTGGGAGCGTTTCGCCAGCAAGATGGCGCCCTTTTTGTTTTCACGGTTTCTCCATCTCTCCACCTACCCATTCACTTTTAATTCCATCATAGGCCATTTTTATAAATGGCATGTTAAAAGAAGATTGTTTTTTTGTAAAATTCGGATATTTTGTTGCAGAAGTTTTTTATAGAAGAATTCCTCCCTTTCCTGCTGCCTATTTAATTTCCGGTAAAGATAAGCACAAAGATTGTAAGCAGAACCTGTGCAAAACAGAGACCAATGTAAATTGCAAACTAATGTGGCAACAAGCGAATTTATAAACATTTCGCCCATTTTTATTTTCATTTTCCTTGATTGCTTGTTTTCCATTTTTTATATAAAAAAACTGTAGCGGACACTTTTAGGACACTTATTCTAAAAAGCCGCCGTCCTGAAGCAGCTAAAAATCGCTAAGACAGTGTTATTGTCGGCCAATGCTAAGCGATTCATTGTTATTCCTTAAATCAGAGCCGATTTTAGTCTATGTATACCTTCTCCGATTTCCTCTATTGTTAGATTACCATAACCTAAAATGATTTTATTTTGATGCACTCCTTCGCGAATCGCATGAAGTTCTACTGGATAAATTTTAACTTTATATTTTACCATTATTTCCTGTACCTTTTCATTGGAAAACTCTATATTTTGAAATTCAGCAACCAAATGCAGGCCCGTTGAATCACCTGAAATTTTAACCTTAGTGCCAAACTGTTCTACTAAATTTTAAATGATCCCGACGTGCTTTATATATTTTTTTTCATTTTTCTAATATGGCGTTCCAAATGTCTTTCATCTATGAAACGCGCAAGAGTAAGTTGCTGCAATGAAGGAGCGTGAAGGTCTGTGAACCATTTTAAATCTTTACAGCGTTTTATTAAAGAGGGAGGGAGAACTAAATACCCCAATCTAAGAGCAGGCGATAATATCTTGCTGAAAGTTCCAATATAAATCACTCTATTTGGATCAAGCCCCTGAAGTGAATGAATCGGAACCCCTTGATAACGAAATTCACTGTCATAATCGTCTTCAACAATAAAACAATCAACTCTTCTGGCAAACTCGATTAACTGAATTCGACGCTGAATAGGCAACGTTCCCCCAAGCGGAAACTGATGAGATGGAGTAACAAAAATAAATCTTGGTTTTTTATTTAGGGGAATTAAATCCGTTTTCATGCCTTGTTCATCGACAGGGACAGGATGGAGCACGGCACCAGTGGAAGAGAAAATGGTTTGAATTTCGCGTGTAATAGGATCTTCGATCATTACTTTATCCCCAGGTGAAAGAAGCAGTTTTGCTATAAGAGATAAAGCTTGTGTTGCTCCAGACGTAATAAGTAGCTGGTCGGGATGACAATGCACCCCTCTTGTTCTCTTTAGATACCGAGACAGGATATGACGCAGTTCGATTCGCCCCTCGGGATAGTCATAGCCAAATATGGAATGTGGAGTTTCTTTACAGACTCGCTTAGCGGTTTGTCCCCATATATGCCGCGGAAACATGTCTAAAGCGGGGATACCGGAACGAAAATCTATGAAATCGTTCGTCTCCTCATTTAAGTGCTGCATTTCAAAAAAAGATAGATAATCCTTTCTCGCTTGCTGACTTAGGTAGGCTCCCTCTGCAACATATGTGCCGGAACCTGGCCGTGTTTCAATGTATCCTTCTGCTAGCAATTGTTCATAAGCTTCAACCACCACATTCCGTGATACGCCTAAATGGGAGGCTAGTTCTCGGATAGGTAGAAGGCGCTCTCCGGCTACAAGTTCCCCATTTAATATTTGTGTACGAATTTGTTCGTAAACTTGTCGTGTTAAAGGTATGTCTAGCGTGCGATCAATTGTTATCCAAATCATGCTGATTCCCCTTTTTATCAAGATTGGTACTATAAAAATCAATAATAATTGGTCCTTATCACTACCATTTTATTATGCTTAAATTATAAAAGAAAAGATAATTACACATAACGGAAATACAAGATAAATATAATCCTTATCATTACGGGGGAGGAGGATAATGATCGTTGCAGCTAAAACAAAAAAGCCAAATCATCCCTTATTAAACTGGAATCAACACTTTTTATCTTCCCTAGTATGCTTAAGAACAACTTGAAATTGCCACTCTGGCCCTTCTGGCACGAGTTGTGAAGCATCTATTTGCTTTCATTCTTAAAAAACTGTCGTGGAAAGTATTCATTTTTTCCTGCTTATGAAGAGGCTTGAAAACTTTATGGCAGGGACATCAAATGCTCTTCTTGCAGCTAATGCCCACAAGGAAACCGATAAGTTTTACATGTCGAAAGATATCTGTCTTTGAGGCACTTTAATGGGGAAAAATCATGGAAATGAAGTGTGTGATGGTTATTGATGCAGATTTACCAGCAGGATTAATCGCAAATACTGCGGCGGTATTAGCCCTGACTTTGGGAAAGGAAATTGAGGGGATTATTGGACCAACAGTAAAGGATGGAAGCGGTCATCCTCATGAAGGGATAACAACAATACCTATTCCCATTTTAAAGGGTAATTCCCAAAAATTAAGGAGTTAAGAAACAAATTATACGCTGAAGAATTTTCTGATTTACTTGTTGTTGATTTTACCAATGCGGCACAGACAACCAAAAGTTATGAAGAATATATAGAAAAAATATCAACCTTTTCAGCAAACGATCTGAAATATTTAGGGTTAGCGTTATATGGGGATAAGAAAAAAGTGAATAAATTAACCGGAAGCATGGGACTGTTAAGATAATGTTGCCCGCCCAAAAAAATACTGGATCGCTGATTTAACGACATGGCATTTTGCAGAAAAGCCAGGTGAAGTTACGGAGTTTTAAGAACGTTATGAATCTTAAAAGAGATTTAGGATGGAAAGAAGCTACCTCTCTTGGTACTGGCGCTATGGTCGGTGCGGGTATTTTTGTTCCTAGCGGTGTAGCAGCTGGCAAAGCCTGTCCGGCTGTAATGTTAGCTTTTGTCATCGCAGCGATCTTAGAATTTTATTAGGATTGTGCTATGCAGAATTAGCATCGAGGTACCCAAGAGCAGACGGTGCCATGAAGGTGAACAATCGTTCTATTTGTGCCATCTTCGTCTTCAACCTCTTGTGATCCTAGAAAAAGATGTACTGTCTGATATTCCTCTCGACAGATAGACAATAAAAAAGAGAATAGGCGTATCGGGCGATTGAAAAGTATATCCATTTTTATAATCATTGTATAATATCATGATCACTTTAACGGCCTTCCCCGATAAAATATCGAGCAACAACTATCTTTTTGAAATTCTTTTTTCATGTCACTTGACCAAGGTTATGTACAAATTTTTTATCTTTATTCCGTTTACTAGTTTCTAATACCTGAAATACTTAAACGCCAATTCAAGCAATTTTGATATTTCATCTTACCAATAGGCGGAAAGATGACATAGCATGTCTCAGTTTTTTATTGGATTGTCATTAAAGCCGTTACGAATTCAATGGATAAGATATAAATAACACCCCAATATAAACCTTAATTCGAAGCAAATAGTATAACAATAGCATATTTTTACTCAAATGATATAAAAATATTTAGAGACATGCTTACCCATTTTATGTATTTTTCATTAGTTTTAGAGGGGAGTGAACTGTTTTGACGATTTGGGCTAATTTAGAAAGCGATATTTATAAGCTTCCCCCTTTAAGAGAATCCGATATTAAAAAAGCTGAAAACCTATTTAATGTGAAGCTACCAAAATCTTATCTAGATATTTTAAAAATACAAAACGGCGGGAGTATTGTGTTTAATGCTCATCCTTCCCCAAAACCTACCTCTTGGAGCGATCACTCAGTCAATGTGGATTTTATTATGGGAATAGGAGAAAACAACGGCATCTTAGAAACGCCTTACTACATAGAAGAGTGGCAGATGCCCGAAGGATTGATTTTAATTAGTGGTCAAGGTCACTCTTGGATAGCGTTTGACTACAGAAACACAGTCGAAAATCCCCCAATTGTTTATATTGATAATGAAACAGGGGAAATATTTCAAATTGCTGACTCATTTGAAAACTTCTTAGAAAATCTTTATGTCGAGGAAAGGGAAGAAGAAATAGAATTTGGTGAATTTGACGAGATTGAAATATCTAAAGAGTCGACAATGAGAGCTATTTATAATAATGATATAGATGGAATAATAACTTCAGTTGACCTTATGTCTCAAGAAGTTAAAGCTGAGGATTTAAAATGGTTCAGTTCCGTTTTATTGCAACTTAGTAAACATCCAAACGATGACGTAAGAAGATCGGTTGCAGAGGCTACAAACTTCTTAGCAGATTCTTTAGAAAGAAATACAGTAAAAAAATTAATAGAAATCTTTAATCAAGATAATAGTGAAGATGTTAGATATTTTGCAAACACGATTAGCAACCAAATTTCATAGTTCTGCGTATGGCATTATGTCAAGAAATGGATAGAGAAATAGCTGAATTTGTGCAGCTACTTCTCTCTGTTTAGCGTTACAAAGGTTAAATATAATTGTAATTGTAGAAAATGAAATCTTTGCTTGCTTAATTTACCAAAAATAATTTATAAGATTAACTTATTAGCGATGGATTAAAAAATATATTAGCGAGAAATATGGAAGATAGTTAGAAATAATACCATATGTTATAATAACTTGAAAAGTGATGCATCTATTATGTGAGGTGTTCTGAACATGCATGAGCATCTGCCTTTGGAAGCAGAAGTTATGAACATGTTAATTGGCGGTTTTTCCATAATAATGTTTGTTGCAATTATTACGATAATTTTCCTTTGGAGGAAGAATAGAACAAAAAGTGCAGCATTCCTCTGGATCTTCGTCCATTTTGCATCGCTCTCTATTGCAGTATATTTGTCATTAAAAGCAATTTCTTTTGATATTAATCATCCGATGGCGTCAGAAGAAATTTCCCTTCTTCTAGGTGAGGCAGGGGCATTATGGGGGGCAAGCATGATTTGTCTGTTAGTTGGTATTGTTAAACTTTCCAAAAGAACGGAGGATGATATTATATGAAATAAGGCAGCTTCAGACAAATGTCTGAAACTCATTTTGCCAACAATCTGGTAGATGCATAGGTACAGTTATTCTTTCCCTGTTTAACGTATCCGTTTTCTTGACATAAACATAAGGAACGGTTTCCTTTTTTTAGAAAAAGAGTGTCCCAAAAGTGAACACTTTTGGGACACCCTCATTTGTCAGCAGTCTTGTCCAAACGACAACCTTTGTTTTTATTCTCCAGAATATCCCCCTAAAGGAATGTTATCTTTCCGCGCCACGCCGGTGCGGTATGCTGCTTCAATGACCGCCTGTCTTACTCGTTCCACTACTTTGTTGTTAAACACACTTGGAACGATATACGTTTCGTTTAGCTCGTCTTCCGTTACGACAGAAGCGATTGCTTTCGCGGCGGCGAGTTTCATCTCTTCGTTAATTTCTTTTGCCCGGCAATCGAGCGCGCCACGGAAAATGCCAGGGAAGCAAAGGACGTTGTTAATTTGGTTCGGATAGTCGGAGCGTCCTGTCGCCATCACGCGGACATACGGCTCCGCAAGTTCCGGATCGATTTCCGGCACTGGGTTAGCCATTGCAAACACGATTGGGTCGCGCGCCATTTTTTTCACATCTTCCACCTGCAAAATGCCCGGAGCGGAAACACCGATAAATACATCCGCACCAGCAATGACATCGGACAGGCTTCCTTTTTCATTATCTGGGTTGGTGATTTGCGCGTACTCCTGCCAGTACGGGTTATCGTACGTTTCGCCGCGATGTATCGCGCCGTGGCGGTCGACACCGATGATATTGCGCACACCGGCTGCCAGCAAAATCTTCGTGCAGGCGATTCCAGCAGCGCCAATTCCCGTTAAAACAACTTTAATGTCTTCCAGTTTTTTATCAACAATTTTTAATGCGTTTAATAGGCCTGCGAGCAGCACGACCGCCGTTCCGTGCTGGTCGTCATGAAATACGGGAATATCTAATTCTTCTTTTAACCGTTTTTCAATTTCAAAGCAGCGCGGCGCCGAAATATCTTCCAAGTTAATGCCGCCGAACGCCGGCGCAATCGCTTTCACAATTTGGACAATCTCTTCTGTATCTTTTGTATCCAAGCAAATCGGGAACGCGTCGACACCCGCGAATTGCTTAAACAGCATCGCTTTTCCTTCCATCACCGGCATCGCTGCGTACGGCCCGATATCGCCAAGCCCAAGAACAGCCGTACCATCGGAAACTACCGCCACCGTATTGCGTTTAATTGTCAAAGAATACGCTTTTCGCGAATCTTCCGCAATGGCCGTGCATACCCGCGCCACCCCCGGCGTATAAACCCGCGATAAGTCATCGCGCGTCTTTACTGGAATTTTTGAGCTCGTTTCAATTTTTCCGCCGATATGCATTAAAAACGTGCGGTCTGATACGTTAATGATTTTAACGCCCCGGATTTTTTTCAGCGCTTCAATAATTAAATCGCATTGTTTTGTATCCAACGCGCTAACGGTGATATCGCGCACGGTATGTACTTTGCTTGATGAAATAACGTCAATCCCGACAATATCTCCGCCCGCTTTTCCGATTGCAGCGGCGATATCGCTGAATGTGACGCTATCTTTTTCAAATTGAAGACGAATCGTAATGTTCATCGTTGCGCCACTCGGTAATGCCATCACCATCTACCTTTCTCTTATATTTTTTATATACCTAAAATCTCCACGGTACACATATTATCTCAATAATGGAAAAAAGACAATCCTTAACACAGCGGCAGTATCCGTTGATTCCTTAAGGCGTTTCTTTTTCAAAATCACTGGAGGTCAGTTTCCTCATGTCGTCTTCGATGACCTTATGCTGCTTTCAAGCGCACCGAGTAAGAACTGTATCACCAGCTGACACTGCAGCGGCAATGTGTGTGCTATGCATGTTTCAATGTACGCATGTACGCTGATAGGTTTCTTATCCCCGGACCCTACTTAGGCAAACCCTATCCGATTTCCCCAGATATCGCCAATGCCCCGTTTTCTTGGAAAAAGACCATAAACATGCGGTGAGTGTATCTTGTTAACGCAAAATGAGTATATGGCTGGGCAAACCGCTAAGCATTATGACCGGAAGTCCCATTTTTGTTTCGCTCCCTCCAGAATACATACTGCTAATCGCCTCCCGGACGAAACGTTTCGTTCCGGCACAGCCGCACTCAAACGGCATCCGTTCTATTTGTCCGTCTTTTTCTTCAGCCGTTTCTTGCAATGGTTTTTCCGCCAAAAACAAACCGGGCAATGCATAATCCAAGTATACTTTTTATGCCGCCATCACTTCCTTTATTCATTTACTAATATGCCGAATACATTTATCATAATATTATTACACCTGTTTCGTATTATTATAATAAAAAATTTCACATTTCACACTATTAAAATCTTTTTTATTATATAAATATGCAAAAAACAGCCGAGAATTGTCCAAACAATCATGCTGCTTTCGGCGATTCACGCTCACTGGCTGAGAGACGAATTGTCCGAGACAAGATAGGAGAGATGGAGATGAGAGAAAAAATTTTTTTAGTGCTCGCCAACTTATTTTGGGCAGGTAATTACATATTTGGAAAATACGTTATTGAAGAGATCAGTCCTTTATGGCTTACGTTCATTCGTTGGGTCGTCGCGTTTTTATTTCTTCTTCCTATCTCTTATCTTTTGGAACGGCCGCGTTACAGAGAAATCATGAAGCAATTTTGGTTGCCATTAAGCATCGCCGGTGTTCTTGGCATTATTGGCTATAACTTGTTTCTTTACGGAGCGTTGGAATATACGTCGCCGATGAACGCGGCGATCGTTAACTCATTGAATCCGGCGATTATCGTCATTTTGTCGTTTTTTCTTTTAAAAGAGCGCATGACGTTTATCAATGCGGCCGGCTTTGTCATTTCGCTCATCGGTGTTTTGTTTATTTTAACCAACGGGCATTTAGAGTGGATTTTTCAAACGAGCTATAACCGCGGTGATTTGATGATGTTATTGGCAGGGATAGTGTGGGCCCTTTATTCGATTATCGGAAAAAAATTAGCGGTTCCTCCGATAACTGCGACGACTTGCTCAGCATTTTTCAGCATCCTTTTATTGTTTCCATTTCTTTTTTTGCAGCCGTTGCCGCTCACTGGGTTAAGCGGGAAAGGGTGGATTGGCATCATCTACATTTGTTTGTTTCCATCCATTTTTTCGTTTTTATTTTGGAACATATCTGTTAAAAAAGTTGGCCCTAGCTATGCAGGCATTTATTTAAACTTAATCGCTGTTTTCACCGCAATGATCACGTTTTTGTTAGGAGGAGAGATTTCCGCATCACAACTGATCGGCGGCGCCTTCGTATTGATTGGGGTTTATTTGGCAACCAACATCCGAAACACGGAAGCACCCGCAGTAAAAGGGAGCAAGTCCTAAATAAGAACTTCATCGCCAAAACTGCAACCATGTTAATACAAATCCCCTCAAGCTGCCTTGAGGGGATTTGCACAATTATTTTTGAAGCAAACGGAGAAATTCGCGCATAAAGCCAGGAAGATCCGGCCACGCATGAGCAGAAACAAGGTTTTGGTCAACATGTACCGTGCTGTCCGACACATATGTTGCCCCTAGCACTTCCACGCCTGGCTTGCAAGCGATGTAAGCAGTCAAGCTGCGGCCTTTCAACAGATCCGGCATCGTTTCAAAAATGAGCGACGCATGGCAGATCGCAGCAATCGGTTTGTTCGCTTCAAAGAAATGTCTGACAATGCGTTGCAAGTCTGCATCAAGACGAATATACTCCGGCGCGCGTCCTCCCGGAATGACAATGGCATCATATTGCGTTGGGTCGATATCGGCAAATGCCGCATGCGCCTCGAGAAGGTATGCTTGTTTTTCCTCGAACGTATCCCAGCCAGTAAAATCATGCACCACTGTCTGTAATTTCTTTTTCTTAGGTGCAGCAATTGTGACATCATGTCCTTCTTCTAATAAACGATAATATGGATAAAACACTTCCAGCGCTTCAACGGCATCTCCTGTTACAATTAACACTTTTTTGCTCATCATCATGCCTCCTTGCCTATTTTTCTTTTCCCCTTTATCATAACGAAAGAGGAAAAAAAGGGAAAGCGAAATGCTTGCCGAAATCCAAAATAAGAAAATTATTCATTTTTATAATAAAATAAAAAATGACAAAAATGACGGGCAAAGGAGAGAAAATGCATGATTTCATCATGGCTTTCATCCGCCCGCCATGCCGTTGTCCTAACCGGGGCAGGCATGTCGACAGAAAGCGGGCTCCCTGACTTCCGTTCCGCTAAAACAGGGCTATGGAACCGCTTTAATCCACAACAATTAGCGAGCACCTACGCACTTGAGCATCAACGGCAATCGTTTGTCGAATTTTATCAATACCGCATCCGTACCCTCCGGTCGTGCAAACCACATGAAGGGCATGCCATTTTGGCCGACTGGGAACAGCGCGGGTGGATTAAACAGATTATCACGCAAAATGTGGATGGCTTTCACCAGCAAGCGGGCAGCCGTCATGTCATTGAACTGCACGGCTCACTGCGGACGGTCCGTTGTCAGCGGTGTGGCAACACCCAAGACAGCGAAGTATATCTTCACAACCGCCTCCATTGCGAATGCGGCGGTTTTTTGCGCCCTTCCGTTGTCCTGTTTGGAGAGATGCTCCCGGAAGACGCTATTGAAAAAGCGTGGCAGGCGGCGCAAAAATCCGATTTATTGATCGTGCTTGGTTCTTCGCTTCAAGTTTCACCCGCAAATCAGCTGCCGGTCATTGCCAAACGGAACGGCGCGAAAGTCGTCATTGTAAATTGGGAGGTGACTGAATTAGATGACATTGCCGATATCGTCATTCATAACCGGAAAATCGGCGACGTTCTTCGCGAGATTCATCACGAACTGAAGGAGAGTGGCGAATGATGAGTGCAGAAACGATCTTACGAGAATCTTTGCAACATATTGGCGATTCGACTCCTATCCAACAATATCGCCGCATATATGGCGGGGACATCAACGATTCTTTTTCCGTCCTAAGCGGCAAACAGCACTACTTTATTAAAATTCGCCGCTTTCCTCCCCCGCGTTTTTTCGAATGCGAAAAGACGGGGCTTGAGACGCTGCGCAGCGCAGGCGCCATCCGCGTTCCCCGTGTTTACGGAGTGAAAGAAACAAACGATTATGGGTTTTTAATTCTAGAATGGATTGAAGGAAAAGAAACGAAGAAAACGGTCGAACAACTTGGTCACGCCATCGCCCGCCTTCATCAATGCTACGGTTCTTCGTTCGGATTTGCCGAAGATAACTATATTGGGCTGCTGCCGCAAAAAAACGGATGGTACAAAAACTGGGTCGATTACTTTCGGGAATGCCGCCTGCTTCCACAAATCGAATTAGCGGAACAAAAAGGGCGAATGCCCTTACAGCGGCGCAATAAGCTTGAAAAGCTGCTTTCCTCTTTAGAACGCTGGCTGCCGAAAGATTGCTCTCCGTCTTTATTGCACGGCGACCTTTGGGGCGGAAACTGGATTGCCGGCGCCAACGGCGTTCCGTACTTGATTGATCCTGCCGTATTTTACGGACATTATGAATTTGAAATCGCCTTTACCGAACTGTTTGGCGGTTTCCCTAGCCGCTTTTACGAAGCGTACAATGAACTGATGCCGCTTTCTTCCGACTATCATGAACGGAAACAATTGTATCAGCTTTTCTATTTGCTTGTGCATTTGAATTTATTTGGAGAATCGTATGGCGGTGCAGTTGATTGCATTTTGCAGTGGTACGTTGGAAGAAACTAACTTTTTTCCCAAAACCACAAACATCCTTTCCCTGTTAAACCGGGAAAGGATGTAGCATATTTCTCCACCTAGAACATCTCTTCCAGATAAATGATATGCAACGCCTGCTTGCTAGTTTGTTCAGGACATCATATGGCTGGCAAGGGGTGTCCGTTGTTGCATCCTTTCTACCCCCTTGTTATCTACACGCTGGCACCATCTTGCACTAGCCCAAGAACATGTCATTACTTCCTGCTTCTCTGTCATCTGGAATACCGCCTCTCCAGAAATGCATAAATCAAGCTGTTACTATTGTGTAACATTCCATTTAAGTTCAGTAGCTTGGATGGATCATTGGAAAAACTAATTTAACTATTGTAAACAACAAAACCCACTCTGAAACAGAATGAGTTCTGTCTTCATCGCAAGCTATAGTTACATCACGTTAGCGGTCAGGACTAGAAGCCCCTTCACCATTGCCAAAAAAACATAAGTAAAAAACCGGAACATCACTCACCAGTAAAGCAAGTATTTCTTTCTGATCTTCATAAATGCTTCGATATCTTTCTCCCATTTTTGTTTCATTTCGCCGACTGTCATTCCGTCTGCTATTGCCTGGCGCACCCAGCCGTTTCCAATCAATTGATCAAAATAGGAAATGCCTTGGCTGTTTTCATTGCTAAAAGCAAATTGGTCTGGATATATATCGTGAATTGTTTTCACCATAGCTAGCCCTGTTTCCACCGGCTTGAACGCTTGGCGGTTGGTCACGTGAATTTGCACACCGTGTGCCAGCTTTCCGCTGTATTTGGAAAAAGTCGGCGTAAAGCTTGCCGGGCGGAAAATAACCCCTGGCAGATGCAAGGCATTAAGTTTCTCCGCTAATTCTACACTGTCAATAAACGGGGCGCCAATAAGCTCAAACGGTTTTGTCGTTCCCCTGCCTTCTGATACATTCGTGCCTTCGAAAAGCGCCGCGCCCGGATACACAAACGCCGTATCAAGCGTCGGCATATTCGGTGACGGCAATACCCATTGCAGCCCTGTATTATCGTAATCCATGGAACGCTTCCATCCTTTCATTTTCACGACCGTCACATCAGCGCCGATGCCAAACTCTTTGTTAAATAATAAGGCTAATTCGCCAACTGTCATCCCATGGCGCAACGGAATCGGATACATGCCGACAAACGATGAATACTTGGGATCGAGCACAGGTCCTTCTACTTTGGTGCCGCCTAACGGATTCGGACGGTCTAAAACGATAAATGGAATGTTGTTTTCCTTCGCCGCTTCCATCGCGTACGCCATCGTATAAATGTACGTATAGAAGCGGGTGCCGACATCTTGAATATCAAAAAGAAGCACATCCACTCCTTTAAGCATCTCCGGTGTTGGCTTTTTCGTTGGTCCGTATAAGCTATATACCGGAAGCCCCGTTTTTTCATCGATATAAAAAGGAACATATTCGCCGGCTTGCTCACTGCCGCGCACCCCGTGTTCCGGGCCGTATAAAGCGACAAGCTGGACGTCAGGGTCATTGTAAAGGAGATCCACCACACTGTTTAGGCGTTGGTCAACACCTGTTGGATTGGTAATGAGCCCAACCCGTTTTCCTTTAATTAAGTACTTCTTCTCCTTTAATAGCACTTCTATGCCAAGCTCTAGTTTTTGGTTCTTTTTCTCTTCTGATGGCCCTTTTGCCAATACACCCGTAAACAGCGACAACCCCAAGATCACTGCCAGACAAGCCATCCACCATCGGTTCCGCATGAAATCGCCCCCTTTTTAATAAGTGAGACCATGGTCGTATTCGTACAGCACGCCGCCATCGTAACTTGGAATCGTTACCGGAAGTTTGCCAGTCGGTGTATTTACTCCGAAAATTGCATCTACCGCCGCTTGGAAACTTGCCTGCTGAAAACCGTACTGCGCAATGTAGGCATCCACATTCGGATAGGACATCACATCATACGGATTGCGAATTCCAATTGCGATGACAGGAGCTTCGGTGCTGTCGATGATTTGCTGCACCATTTTCATTTGCGGGCTCGATGGCAATCTTCCTGAGACGTCCGCGGTATACGTGCCAACAATGACCGCGTCTGCTTCTTTCACTTTTTGCAGCTGTTCTTCATTTAAAGGAGCCGCTGCTTGGATGACAGTCGCATTTGGAACATAGGTCCGTACCGTTTTCTCTAATGATTCCATCATCGCATTTCCCACAACAACAAGGTTGCTCACTTCATTTGCTTGAATCGGCAATGCATCGCCGTTTTTCACAAGTGTAATCGATTTTGCCGCTGCTTCAGCTTCAACTTGTTTATGCTCCTTCGAACCGACAACGCGCAAAGCGTGGTTGACAATGTCTTGCGTATCAGGCGGTGTTTCTTGCTTGAAAATGCCGCGTTTCACTTTTAGCGTTAATATTCGTTTTACGGAGGCGTTGATGCGTTTTTGCGAAATGTCACCGTTTTGCACTGCTTTCTTTAACCCGTTTGCCACTTCTTCCAGCCCCACCGGCATCAGTACGATATCAGCACCGGCTTGAACCGCTCTTACCGCCGCATCCACTGGCCCAAAATGATCGCTAATCGCCTTCATATTCATTGCATCGGTAATAATGACACCATTAAAGCCCATTTCTTCGCGCATTAACTCGGTCAGCACTTTATACGACAAAGTAGCAGGAAACGAAATTTCCGTTCCGTCTTTTTGCGAAATCACCTTTGTATCATCGACTTTCGGGAACGTGACATGGGCAGTCATAATCGCGTCAATTCCCGCTTCCATCGCTTTTTGAAACGGATACAATTCGACTTTTTGGAGACGGTCGCGGTCGTGCGGCACTTCCGGCAGGCCAAGGTGGGAATCGACAGCGGTATCTCCATGTCCTGGGAAATGCTTGGCGGTAGCAGCAACCCCACTGTCTTGCAATCCTTTGATATAAGACATCCCTAGCTCCGCGACAAGCTCTGGATTTTCGCCAAACGAACGAACGCCGATCACCGGATTGTCCGGATTATTGTTGACATCCAAAACAGGTGCTAAATTCATGTTAATGCCTAGCGCATATAATTCCCCGCCAATCGCATGCCCTACTTTGTAAGCAAGTTGTTCGGAACGCGCTGCCCCCAGCGCCATATTCCCTGGCATATTTGTCCCTGACTGCAGCCGCGTCACGACGCCGCCTTCCTGGTCTATCGACATAAGCAAACCGAACTTTTCCGCTGCCTGCTGATAGTCCGCGACGAGCTTTGCCGTTTGCTCCGTCGTCACTACATTTTCACGGAATAAAATGACACCGCCAATGTGATATGTTTGTACCAGTTCTTTGATTTCCGGAAGCATGGCAGTGACAGGCTTTCCAGCGAAATTGCGGAAATCCGGCATCAGCATTTGCCCGATTTTTTCTTCCAACGTTAAGCCATTTATCGCTTTTTGAATGATATCATAACGGCTTCCCTTTTCTTTGGCAACGGCCACTTTCACGTTCTGTTTGCTGTTTTTGTTCGCTGCAGGAGCGGTTTTGACAGCAAAAGCGATCCGGTCTTTCCGTGCCCCATCTGTCACTGTAATCAACGTTCTTCCGTTTTTTCCTGAAAAAACAACCACACCGTGATCATCAACGGCAGCTACCTTTTTATTGGATGACTTCCACCTTAGCCCTTCTGTGACTTCGGTGAAATATCCTTCCCGATGAACATGAAGCGCCCGCAACGAAATTTTGTTTCCATTCACTTTCACATTAACTTCAGGAATGTTTTGATAAATGATCAAGTCGGGCTTCTCTTTTTCGGTATGCGCTTGCGGCGAAGTCCATGGCACGAAGAGCATCACCACTGCTACCAAAATAACAGTTATTTTTTTATAAAATGACAACATCCTTGCTCCTCCTCTATATCAAAATGAACGCTGTTCCCACTCGCTGCTCTCCCATACTGCCTTCATTTTCTTACCGCTCTCATCCGTAAGACAAATATTCGTTACATACCAGCCACGCCCGTTGACAGAAGCATCGGTATGATAGCGAAAACGAATCGAGACAGTATGCGCCGGAATTGTCACGGTCTTTGTCGCCCAATTCCCGCTGCTGCCTGTCAATAATTCTCCGGCTTGCGTCCAATGAATGCCGTCTTGCGACACTTCCACCACCCCAAAATCAGCGTTCGGTTCAATTCGATACCACGTATCAAACGTTAATGTTGCTTGTGCGTTTAATGATACATTTGCCGATAGCACCGCGTTCAACCCGTCACCATACCCTGCGAACCATGCTTGTTCTTTTCCAGGTGCCGCTACCGGGATCGCATCGGCCGTTAAACGGGCAATTTGTCTGCGCAGCGGATTTGTCGACACGGTATTCCGCGTAGGATGCACACGATTCGTCAATAAAATAGCAATCACATGGTTATTCGGGCTTACGACTATCGATGTGCCTGTATACCCAGTATGCCCAAGCGTCGTACTTTCCGACAGCGCATCCATGTACCACCCTTGCGCAAGTTCCCATCCCAGCCCATGATCATTGCTAGGGAATTGCGGAATTTGGTTTTCCGTTAATAGCCGGACGGTTTCAGGCTGCAAGATGCGCTTGCCACCATACTTTCCGTTTTGTAAAAACATCGAAGCAAAAATGGCTAAATCGTGAGCCGTCGAAAACACTCCTGCATGACCGGCCACCCCGTCCAGCGACCACGCGTTTTCATCGTGGACTTCCCCCCAGACAAGCCCTCTTCCGGTCCACGGCTGATATTCCACAGCGGCAATTCTCGCCTTTAATTGTGGGGAAGGATTATACATCGTATCATTCATGCCAAGCGGTTTCGTAATATATTTATACACAAACTGATCAAGGCGCAAACCGGACAATCGCTCCACTAGCGCTCCTAATGTCATCATGTTCAAATCACTGTATGTATACGTTGTTCCCGGCGGGTGTTCAAGCGGCTGGGCAAACACGATTTGCAAACGGTCTTCGCGATTGGCTCCCATTTGATACAACGGAATCCACGCCGCAAGTCCAGAAGTATGGGTCATCAACTGCCGAATCGTCACCTTTTCCTTTCCATTTTGCGCAAACTCAGGAATGTATTTGGCAACAGGGTCATCTAACGAAAATTTTCCTTGCTCATATAGTTTCATCGCCGCGGTCGTCGTAAACAGCTTGCTGATGGAAGCTACATCGAAAATAGTATCTTCCCGCATCGGTATCGGCTGTTTGGAATCCGTAAACGCATCATCTTCATATCGCTTTGCGTATCCATACGCCTCATGTTTGACAATGATTCCTCTCCGAACAATATAAACAACTGCCCCTGGGATAACATGGTCACGCATCGCCTGTTCGATTACTTGATCGATTTTCCGCAAAGGTTCTTCCCTCATGCCAGCCGCTTTAGGCGATCCAAGGTGTATAACGGCAAAAACGGGGCCTGGATGATCCCAAGAAAAAGGCGTTTGCATTTTGGACTGAGTTGTTTTGTCTCCTTTCCTTTCGATTTGTTCCATCGCGGTAGATGGGTGTTCATGGGATGTTGCTAAAACGGATGGGGGCGAAGAAAAGATGGTTGAGCCTAGCATTATAGACGACAAAACAACGGAAATAGACCGATCGTTCATGAGCAACCTCCTTTTCATCGAAATAACTAATTAAAGAAAGCATATTTCTTCTGGTGCATTGTCTTGGGGCAAAGAAAGAAGGGATCAATGTCAATGTGGAAGCAGAGATGTTGGAAGGGGTTTCATTTTTAATAATAGAATAGCAATTTATGGTATAGGCGTATATACCACTTTGCTCCTGATTTGATCAAGACGTTTTTCCTAATCTCCAATCAAAAATAATTCACGCGTCAGTTCCCTTTTTGAATTAGCTTTATCAAACTATAAAAGGATCCGTCATTCGCTGCTGATGTTTTCGAGCAGCGCATCTCCATCCTCACTGACATGCACATAGGCAAAGCAGATTTTCTCCTGACATTTCGTTCCTTCTCCTTCCGGAATAAATATGATTCAATTCCATACACGAACCGTATTGCCATAAAACGTTCCATTGATGATTCGCCGTCTTGCGGAACGTACTCCTCATGTTGTTGCCTGTTTATCACATAGATATCCGCAAAGCGATGCACGCCGTCTTGGCTCTTTCGCAGCACTATTTGTACTTTTCTATTCCTATTAAAGACTGGATCGTCAAACTATCATAAAACAACTGCATATCATCTCCCTGCAAAAACGTTAGCCAATAATAAGTAGCGCGATACTAATGACAGAAACCGCTTCATACTTCGTAATCCACGCCAACGCCGCCGTTGGAACAAGCTAAATGATAAACAGCCAATAGTTGTCAGCATGAGAGTTATAAATCGGCCCGATCAGAGCGAGCGTAATGCCAAACGCCAACGCCTCACAGACAAACATCCATCTGCCTAAAAAATCATGGCATAGACAAAAACCGTTCTCAACCCGTAAAGCAATTCCATTAAGCCGATGTTCAATCTTGTATTTGTAAAACGATCTAATATTTTCTAATTAGATCCAAAAAAATAATGTCAACCAATATCAACACTATACCTAACAAATATCCTGCGTATTTCTATCTTTTCATTCCCTTAAAATAAATCATATACCTCTATGTTTACCACATTTTATACAAAAAGAAGAAAGTCTAGATGAAAAGACCAAGCTCAAGCTTTTTTTCTTTTATATTTGAGAAAAACTCTTTGAAGAAAGCGGTATAGTTGGAGGTGCTTTTTTGATGTATAATGCTCTATAAACAAAAATATACGTTCTTAAACACTATTGAACCCTTCATATTTCGACTGAACGAAAGGGTTCCTCCTCACTTCGCTTCGAGATGGAGGACAATTTAACATTCACAAAAACTAGAAAATTCAAGACGTTAGCCTTCGATTCACGAGTTAAATAATTGCAACAGCTACTGATCGATTGCATGGATCACTTCTGTCGCCACCGTAGCCCATATGAAAAGAAAAAGAAAAAAACACGTGCAGATACAGATAGAAGGAATTTGTTCATGCTCGTGTTCCTTGCTTTTATTCTAAATTATAACTCAACTGTGGTCATTTCCCCATCTGCTTCATTTGCTCAGCATCCCCTTCGGCAGAAAGAAATTTGTTTTATTGTGCAAAAATTTACCAATAATACCTAGCCTCCTATGAAGTTCATGTTCCTCAGTCCGAAAGTTTGCCGCCCGCTCCCTTCCGATTCCATGTCGCCACGAACACCCTTACGCTAAATTAGCAGCTGCTTTTGCCTTCACGGATTGGGACCATCCTCCTATACCGGGCATACAAAAAGCCCCCCATTCAGGCGCGTTTCTTTTACAAATAAGGGCTGATTGAATGGATTTCTCAAAATTCAAATAGGTATTTTTTATCATATTTTTATGAATAAAATGATTCAAAATCCTTAATTTTCCTGTTTCATATTTCCTGGAAAACAAACACTGTGTAAAATATATAATGAATTCCATATTTTCTATAAACAGTAGTTATTTTGAAGGAAGATGAATATGACGGAGAAAGAATACATCATTCACCAATTATATAATGATATTTCTAATCTTGAAAACCAATTGCGCGGTAATCATGAAAAAATTGCACGGTTAAAAAGAGCTGAAAGCGGCATATCCAAAGAACTTAGCGAATTGGCTGATCACAAACCACTTGTATTTGACCCCGAACTCACTTCCTATACATGGCAGGGCAAATATGCCGAAATGTTTTTAGATATAAGAAATGGCATCAATTACGCATACACTGGCATTATTCAGCAAACCGAAGACCTTCTAAATGATATTTCCAAAAAGATATCGGAACTAGAAGCGATGAATACAAGCATTTCCAACACCATCTCTTCAAAACGAAGCCAGCTGGCTCATCTAAAGGCTCAGTAAACAGGTGGGATCATAATGACAGAAATTAAAGTCCATTTAAAGGAAGTAGAAGCGTCATTAGACGAGTTAAAACGTAAAATCGGCGAATTAAATACTAACCATTCACATCCGTCGTTTCCGGTTTCCTCTCTTGATTTCATCACAAAAATAAAAGCAATTGAAGACCTTTACTATCAAATCGTTACCGATTATAAAAATACGCTATTACACATTGAGAGCGATGTTCGCAGACATATTGAGAACCTTGCGGAGACAGACCGAAATATTGCCAAAAAGATGACCATATAATGGGGAGTCAAGATGATGAGGGTATTAAAAGTATCGGAAGTTTCACATGAAATCAATCAATTGATCCGTCAAAAACAGCAAGAAAAAGAACAATTTCTTGCTGTTCGCGATGCTGTGAACAAAATCATCCATTTAGACGATGCTTTAAAGGGGGAAGGCGGTGACGCGATTAAAGAACACTTTGCTACTTTGCATATCCCTGCCATTCTCCTGCTGCATCAATTTCTTTATCAGTATTTAGACATCTTAAAAGACATTTTAACTAGGATCGAACATTTTGAAACAAATAACGGTTTTATAAGCGAACAATTTATCGAAACAGAAGTAAAAACAAGCCTTAATCAGTTAGAAAACTTCACTGAGGAAACAGTCAATAGCATCAATCAATATTTTTTAGACGTAGCAGATTTGGTTCATGGCATTCCCGTTCAAATTTTGTCTTTTCAGAACTCAATCATATCAGCAAAAAACCATACTCATATAACCGCCCATGAGCTAGCACAACTTGATGAAAACATCTCTCACAGTCTAACATCGATGCAAGAACAGCTTGCCCAAATTCGTTCATTCACCCAGAAACTGCACGAATGGACAAAAGGCGGCGTTTTCTTAAGTAAAGAACAAATAAAAGAAATCGAAAATTACATTTCCGAAACAGATACGTTCAAAAAAATGATTGATGAGGCGATTGAACTGTCTGTACAAGAGGGAGATTCCACTTTTGTGGGCGCCGTCGCTGACTGGCTGGATTCTCTTGGCAAATTCAATGGCGTGCTTACTGTTGCAAAAGGATTACTTGCAGTTCACGTTCTCGGTACCGGTTTATTAACTTTATCAAAAGATGGAAAAGGAAATTTTATTATCAAAGCATCGCCAGCGTGGGTAAAAGGAGCAAATAAAAAATACGAATCAAAGCTTGCAGAAAGAATCTATCAATTATTAGAAAAAGGAGATAAAAACTCTAGTAATATCATTAAAAGAGCTTTAGCAAAATATCACAAGGCGCCAAGCGGTGTTTTACGTGAGCTTATCGGTTTGCATGGGAAAACAAATAGAATCGGTTTTGGGAAAATCGTGACACAATATCATAAAATACTTGTCTTTGATGAAAGCCTATTAAAACAATATAAAGTAAAAGTGGATATTAAAAGCACCATTCGGCAATTTACAGATGTTAAATCTATATCAAAACTTATAAAAAAGTTGCCATATGCTGGAATAGCGTTCTCAATCGGGACAAATATGACTGAATTTTGGAATGACAACAACCAATATAAATCTTCTTTTGAAAAATTCGGGAGATTTGCGGCAGGCATTGGACTTGATATTGGCGTTGCTGCTACGACATCTGCAGGAGCATATATAGGTTCATTAATAGCACCAGGTGTAGGAACAATTATTGGCGGAGCTATTGGCGCTGGAGTTGGTATTGTTGGATCATGGTTGATAGAGGATGATGCAAAAGACTTTGGAGAAAAAGCCATGAATGAAATTGTGGAAGGTGTGGAAAAGGTCGAAAAAGAAATTAAAGAAGGTATTGAAAACATTACAGAAATGGTAAGTGATTCTTTAACAAGCGCGGGGAAGTTTATTGCAGATTTTTTTAATTAGTGTAATAAAAATTGAGATTATATTAAATTACTTTAACAAAGGAGATATTTATAATGAAAGTATTATTTCCAAGCTCTGAGTTGAAGCAACAAGTCCGCACATTTTCATTAAAAAAAAAGAATAAAAAAAATTTCTCTATGAAAAGAGGAGCAGCCTTTTTTTTAGAGAGCAATCTCTTTGTACTTCTCCTTCTCGCTATACTTCTTATCAATAAAAATCACTGGGATGAAGACGGTTCAATTATTGTTTTCATTTTTATTTCCGGTTTTGAACTCCTGTTTATGTTGCTTTTTGTTCCTGCTTGCTTTTTCTATGAACCGGTCGGTATAAACCGAATCATTCAATCCATCTTCCAAAAAAGAGAAAAAAATGAATGGATAGGAATGGCTTTAGCTTTTTGTGTAATAACCCTTTTTTCTCTAGGCTTTATTTTCTTGCCTTATCCAAGCAACTATCTTCCATTATGGCTTACAGTTTGCTGGGTATGCGCTTTTGTATCCATATTTATTCAGCGTGTTGTTATTGTTTATTATTATTCTAACGCGAACATAGAAAATAACCAGAAAAGTATATCAAATTATTTTTTTAAATATGTTACGTACTTTATTATGGGGTTTAACCATTATATTCAATTACTTCTATCCAAAATGCC
>ERZ1673817.22-NODE-22-length-32821-cov-25.335836_pt1 | contig 32821 bp, 31 predicted proteins | sample MGYA00580146_ERZ1673817 | MGnify/ENA primary metagenome ERZ1673817 (study PRJEB41219, sample SAMN04549607) | soil metagenome | isolation source: soil | place: USA: New Mexico, Bitter Lake NWR | collected 2008-11-15 ...
AAATTTTTGGGGAAAAATTCCAAAAAGATATCAAAAACAATTTAAATGATCCTTATATTATGTGGATTCTTACTATTATTAGTCAAAACGGAAATTATGTAGATATAAATATTAATAATCACTTAAATAGAAGTATAGAGAGTATAAAAAACAATAAGGAGACATTTCATTTAAGAGATTTTTATTATGTTTTAAAGACATACCAACTTTTAAATAAAAGGTAAAAGACATCAAATTCTATATCATCTATGACGTGTAAAAGAAAAATGAACATGATTAATTTTGGAAAGCAAAACAACAGCATCAAATCGATTTGAAATTTTGAAATAGAGAATAAATTTATGCATGTATGTCAGGGTCAAATATTCTATCAGGAAGGGATCTTTATGAACAAAAGAAAACCTGTTAAAAAGCTTATAGGTATCGTCTTTTTTATATTAGTTTTTGTATTTGCATGTACTGTATTTTTTTTGGATTTATATCTTACTCCTTTAAATGCTGCTAAGAAAAACAATTATATACATAAGAATGCTGTATTACTAAAAGAAATAAGCGCTCGTGAAAACAAAATATATATTTTTCAGGATAACGATCAATCCTATAAAACTGTCATATCTAAGCCTTTTGGACCATTCTGGAAAAGTGAGATAGCATTTAATTATCAATCAAATTTAAAAAATGATATTGAAACAGTTGGCTACGCCAAGATAAATGATCAAACCATTAATATGCTTATGTTGGCTTTTAAAACAAATACAAATGACATTAAATATGTTGAAGCTGGTCCGGACGGAGAAAGATTTTTGCGTCCAATGCATCTAGGGAATATCGAGATTTTTTACTGGGAAGGGAAGTTTAATGAAAGAGATATCAACCCAATAGCTCTTTCTGCCGATAAAAAGCCAAAATATTACTATGGTTTTTCTAAAGATGAACAATATGATGATCTAAGGACAATACAATGGCATGAATATCATTAGTTTCTACGTGAAATATATACTAAAAATAGGGTTTTTACTCATTAGTCCCCCGGACACACGATAAAGGTTATTTCTTATAATCGTAGTGACCAAATAATGGGGCGCGTGATAGATGAAATGGAGAAAGTGTTTGAAGGACTTTAAACTACCAAGCATTCTAAATTCATGTGGAAAGTATCTATAAAAGAAGGAAACTGCGATTAAATATTTTTTAATTGGATTTCTTTTCTTATTTTTGTTTCAACTGTTTAACTCTTTTTTAAATCCTCCGATAGCCTTAATAATATGTTTAATTCTTGTTTTTTGTGTCGTTTGTTAAAGCCGATGATAAAATCCCCAATATAGCCGGAATAAAATTCCCCACTTACAATAGAACCATAGTGTCAACGAGAGGAGCTATGGTTCATGATTACGAGAGGGGGATTTTTTATGATCAAAGAGATGTATGAAAGGGGAATGAGTATTTCCGAAATTGCGAGGAAATTGGGGATCGATCGGAAAACCGTCCGAGAATATATTCACTCCCCCAATCCTCCTTCCAAATCCAAGCGAAAACAAAGAAAAAGCAAGTTAGATCCATTTAAGCCGTATTTTCAAAAACGAATGTTAGAGGATGGGGTGTTTAATAGCGAAAAGTTGTTTTTCGAAATTCGACAACAGGGCTATACGGGAGGAAAGACGATTTTAAAAGACTATATGAAACCTTTCCGAGAGACGGCGAAAAAGAAATACACCGTTCGTTATGAAACGCTTCCTGGCGAACAAATGCAAGTCGATTGGAAAGAAGTTGGGGAGGTGTTTAATGCAAAATAAAAGTAGCGCATTATGCAAGATAAAAGTTTAGCAGTTTGCAAAATAAAAAAATCATTGTCAGCACCCCTCTCCCACCACTAACCTTCTAATTGGACAAAAAGTACAGTTAGAAGGGGAAGAAAGGATGCTTACAATGATTCAACAACATCATATCAAATATTTGTATGAATATAAAGGGATGTCCCTGCGAGCCATTGCCAAAGAGACGGGACATAGCTTTCAAACAATCAAAAAATATGCCAATAAAGAAGATGTCCATCCACTTCCAACTCCAAGGAAGCCAAAACAGTCAAAGTTAGATCCATATAAAGCACAGATTGATGAGCGGTTAGAGGAAGACCGAAAGGTGCCTCGAAAACAAAGGCATACAGGAACTAGGGTATATCGTCGGCTGCTTGAAATGTACGGGGAGGAATTTTCCGTATCCTTGAGGGCGGTGCAGTATTACGTAGCGAAGAAAAAACAAGAAATGTATCAAGATGGTGAAGGTTATCTTCCGTTAGAGCACTCACCGGGAGAGGCACAGGCCGATTTTGGAAGTTTTACGTACCAAGACGAGAAAGGAGTCGAACAGGAAGGATTTTTTCTCACACTCTCTTTTCCATACAGCAATGCCAGTTACGCACAGGTGGTACCGTGGCAGAACCAAGAATGTCTTCTACAAGGATTAAAGCAAATATTTGAGTACATCGGAGGTGTACCGAAACGAATCTGGTTTGATAATCTGTCTGCGGCAGTGACAAGTATTCATCGGAATGGAAAACGCACACTCACCGAATTATTTCAGAAGTTTGCGTTGCATTATAACTTTCATATGAGTTTTGTAATCCAAATAGTGGGCATGAGAAAGGTCATGTCGAAAACAAAGTGGGATATATCCGGCGGAACTTCTTTGTTCCCGTTCCTGTTATTCCGGATATCGAAGAATATAATCGAACTTTACTTTACCGTTGTGATCAAGACATGGACCGAACGCATTATCGGAAAGGAAAATCGATTCAAGAATGGTTTGAGGAGGACAAGAAAGCATTCGGACGGTTACCGAAGACATCGTTTGATGTCTACTGTTTAGAGAGAGCGAAAGCGGATAAGTATGGCAAAGTTCGTTATGCGAAAAATCTCTACTCGACATCTCCGGAATTTGCGCAAAAAGAAGTATGGTTAAAGATTACCTATAATCGTGTCATCGTTTTGAATGATGAATATGACATCGTCATGGAACATCCTCGCTTGTATGGAGAAGGTTTAGAATCCATGAAGTGGATTCCGTATTTAGAATTAATGGCCAGACGGCCAAGATCGTTACAAAACTTAGCGTTTTATAAAGAACTGCCAGATCCATGGAAGGAGTATTTGGCGTATACGACAGAGAAAAAGAAGGCCATACGTTTATTAGCACAGATGTTAAAACAAGAAGAAGACCTGAGTACTGCGACAGAAGCTTTAACGCAAACGTTACAAAATGGGTGCCATGATCCTGACAGCATTCTTACGACTTGGTATCGTCTAACGGGACAAATCCCGGAACCAGTTGAGATTTCCGTTCCATCGGAACTGAGTCAAAAGGTGGTATTTGAAGTCAACTTGGAGCGATACGATAAGCTGTTAGGAGGCATTTCACGATGAAACAGGTGATTGAAGCCTATTGTAAAGAATTAAAGTTAGGGAGTCGCATTGCCGAGTACTATTCCATAATTGAAGCAAATACCCATGAAGAATTTCTCGTACAACTATTAGCACTGGAAGTAGAACATCGACGGGTGACACGGAAAAATCGCTTACTCAAACAAGCCAATTTTGATGTGGTGAAAACATTTCAAGGATACACGTTTGATCATATCGAGTTTCCAAAGCAGTTATCCGTCGAAGAGCTCAAATCAACGAAGTTTATCGAGCGAAAAGAGAATCTAGTTTTATATGGAGGTGTAGGCACAGGCAAGACGCATTTAGCGACAGCGATTGGTGTAGAAGCCTGTAACCAAGGGAAAAGCGTGAAATTTTATCGAATAGCCGCGTTGGTCAATGAGCTGATTGAAGCAAAGAATACAGGAAAGCTCCACAAGATGATGAATCAGCTCGAAAAAATCGATTTACTGATCTGTGATGAATGGGGCTACATCCCTGTAAGCAAAGAAGGAGCGCAGCTCCTTTTCCAAGTCATTGCAGGATGTTACGAAAAGAGAAGTGTCATTATTAACACCAACTTGGAATTCAGTAAATGGAATAGCGTATTCCATGATGAACGATTGACTGCGGCTATCATTGACCGCCTTGTTCATCACAGCTATCTCTTAACATTTACAGGAACTAGTTATCGACTGAAACATTCGTATATGAACTTATAAAAAGGCTTGGGGTGCTGAAAAAAATCTTGCGTTTCGCTTAACTTTTAGTTGCAGAAAACAATAAAGAAGTAATAAATGAAAATGTAAGCAGCAAAGTGGAGGTGCGATATGGAAAACAGCGATATTGTTTTATCTGTCAAAAATTTATGTAAAACATATGAAGGGACAGGGCACAAAGTTCAGGCGTTAAAGAATGTGTCGTTTCATTTATACAGAGGTGAACTGCTCGCCGTTATGGGAACAAGCGGATCTGGGAAAAGTACATTGCTGAACATACTTGGCGCTTTAGATGAACCCAATGAAGGAATGATTATGCTAAACGGCAAGGTAAAGGAAAACATGTTTACTGAGCCGTATGCCACACAACCCCATGATTTGTATGGGATTTTTTATTGTTAAGAAGCGACAAGCACTTCAAGATAATTAAGGAATGAAAAACATATTGTGAATAATATACGCCAAAATGCTTAATATGGAACCTAACCGATATTTCTTACACATCCATATTTTCCAAAGCAAATTTGCGGAAAATACGGATGTTTTTTCTTGTTCATTTTGATACAGTAAGGGTGAAGTCGGCCGGTTATCATCTAAAATTACGAGGAGGAATGTTAAAAAATGAAAAAGAAATTCGCAGTACTTACCTTAGCAGCAGGGCTTCTCGCTGCAGGAGGTTGGCTCAGGCTGGAACAACGTATGGCGAGTATGACGTAATTGTCCCAAAGTTAAACGGTAATGCGTTTACTCCTCAACAAACCAAATCTACTACCGGTGCATCAGCTGATTTGAAAGTATCTATACTTGGAAAACCATTGGATGCAAGAGCGCATTCTTATAGCGGAGGAACTGGGCCTTGGGTTCGTATCGCAACTGTTGGGGGTCCATTCAAATTGCCTAATTCGATCAAATCAGGTAAGGATGCCCGAGTTGAGTTCAGCTCGGATTTTACCTAATTGTAGACGTAAGGGTAAAGGGAGAGTGGAGAAGCAATTAATTCACAATGAGAATGGACCGAGCCATTCTCTTCAAAACTAAAACTAAGAGCAGGAAAGGATGTCAAAAATGTTAAGTCATCAGGTGAAAGTAGAATTGATGAGAGCCGTCACCTGGCGTCAATGTGTGATTTGGGCGGCATTGATATTGGTTCTTCCCACCATTCAATTTTTATTGATTAAAGAGAATTATGTTTATTATAGACAATTAGATCTTTTTCTACGATTAAATTCTAATTTTGTTCCGCTGCTTTTTCCTATCATAATGGTTCTTGTGTATGCGATTTACTTCGTAGGTGAACAAAAAAACCTTTTTATTCCATATGTGCGTATTCGTATCCCTTTGGCTACTTACTTATTTAGCAAATTAATAGTCAATGCGATTCTATCTTTTTTGATAGCCTTTTTGATGGTATTCGTCCCTTTTATATTTTCTATGTATATTGAACCTGGTTTGGGAATCGTTCATTTATATCCTGCAGATGGCAATCCTATTCCTTATACGACGTTTGAGCAATTGCTTTTTCTTGGAACATTGCCATATGGAATTATTTACTCGCTATGGGTAGGACTGAATGGAATGATGTATGCGACAATGGGATTATTGCTAGTTATGATCTTAGAGAAACCTTTTGTTGCGCTTTCCATTCCATTTATGTATTATTTGTTAGGCAACTTTATTACACAAATTCTTGGATATGAGCAATTTTCACCCACTTATACTATTTTTCCTTTTAGTATCTCACAACAACCGTTGTGGACGGTATTCGTCCCATTTACAATATTATGTATTGTCATTATCATATTAGGATTTTATTTAAAGGAGAATCTATACAAACACTATGACTAGGATATTAAGAAGTAAATGGAAAGATTTCATCGATGAACTATTTACATTCAAATGGATTATCTTTGGAATGATTATTTACATATATGGATCAAGAAGCAAAGAACAAATATATTATTTTTCAGTTCAAACAAAATTATCGTTGAACAAGTGGGACTTGTTGCATAGCTTTCTCAGTGATATTTATCTTATTTTGTATTTCATTTTACCTGTTTTACTATACCGTTCTATTTCGATTATCATGTCTGATTTTGAGTACACGATTCTTATACGATTAGGTTCTTATCGAAGTTGGGTGTATCAAACATTAAATAAATTTGTTCAAAGCCTCAGTATAGCAACGATGGTTTGGGGAGCAGTGAGTGGGCTTTTATTAATCGGCGCTCCTTCTTTTGCAGGTTGGAGTCCGTTTAGTAAGCTTGATGATTCTCTAAGTGAAACGCAAATATTGCAAAAATTTATAGATACACCCTTTTTAGCATTGTTATTACATCTTTCGTTACTCATTCTAAGTTTGATTTGTATCCACCTTATTCTAGCCATCATTTATGTAAAATCACAAAGAAAAGGTATTGTCATATTCATTGCGGTTTTCATATGGGTATATAGTGGAGTGTCATTTAAACTTCTTCCTAGTCATGCTTATTTATTCAATTTGTGCAATTACCTCATTTTACATTCAGGGGCTGCACAGTTCGGTAATATATGGGGACCGTTCGCAATTGTAATAGGATTGGCGACGTTGATTGTATGGAGTGTAAATCGAATAGATTTAAATACGAAAATATTTAGTAAATTGCGATATAACTGGGGCTATATCATTTTTTTTGCACTGATTGTCATAGCATTATGGTCCGGTATGCGAGAAAAGTTAGGAAAAACCATTTGGGATCAATTTATTTTCATGTTTATAGGCGGTTCAAACCAAACATTTAGTTTAAAGTCATTTTTGTCTTATTGGGTTATATATTTTGGTTTTATCTATTTAATACAATTGTATTTACAAAGGGAATTGTCGGAAATTGGTTATTATAAGCTTTTGCGTTATCGCTCTATAAGTAAGTGGTTTTGGGAATGGTATCGCAAAATAATGATATATATTGCATTCTATTTGTTAATATTGGCATTATTTTCGTTATTGCTCTCTTCTTTGAAACGTTTTTCTTTTGATTTCTATATTTCTGTTGATAACTCTATTACGATATTCGAGGTATTTTATCATTTTTTTGTCAATGGTTATCTACAAGTTCTCTTCTATGTGTTATTTGTGTTTATTATTTCTTGGCTAAGCAAAGAAATTTTTTATAGTCTATTGGCTATTTGTATACTTTCGATCTTTATGTTTCCAGGTCTTAATAATTGGTTAATCATTCCATCTGGATTGAATAGTATTGGCTATATATTAAGCGATCACTCTATTTATCGTATAAGTGTGGTTCTATTTTTATGGAATATTTTAGGAATGATTTTTGTGTTGTATATTTTTCATAAAAAAGACATTGATTTATAAAAAGGGGAGTGAGGAAGTTGCCACATATACAACTGAATCAAGTCAGTAAATCTTTTAAAGGGGTAACGATTTTTGAAAATATGAATTTTGCAGTGGAAAAGGGGAAAATTTATGGAATTATTGGTCCTAACGGTTCTGGCAAGTCAGTATTATTCAAACTAATATGCGGATTTATATTTCCTGATCACGGTAGTGTGATCGTGGATGGGGAAAAGTTGGGTACCAATAAACGGTTTCCGAATAATTTTGGAATTATCATTGATCGACCTGGATATATAGCGGGAAAGACAGGGTTTGAAAATTTAAAAGCATTAGCCCTAATTAAAAACAAAATTAATGATGACAAAATAAAGAAAACGATGAAGATGGTTGGATTAAATCCAGAATCGACACAAAAGGTAAAACATTACTCACTTGGAATGAAACAAAAGCTTGCCCTTGCTCAAGCCATTATGGAAGATCAACAAACACTTATTTTAGATGAACCATTTAATGCTTTAGATGCTGAAAGCGTTGAAAATATCCGCAATTTACTCCGAAAATTCAAGCAAGAAGGGAGAACTATTTTGCTTACCAGCCATAATCAAGAGGATATTGATGTTCTTTGTGATGAAGTTTACAGAATCAACCATTTTAAACTTGAAAAAGTGAAGTAATTCCTACCATAGGGAAAAGGATAAATTTTCTGTTGAAATGGGAAAGAGAGACTGACTTCCAATCTGGCGAAGCGGTAGTAAGAGTTAACTATTATAGCCTCATTATTCGCAAACTAATACCCAAGTACCTGAGAGCAAATTTGGTATTAGTTTGCTGCTTTTTTATGGTTCATGGCTCGATAAAATATATTATCATTTATACGGTTTTAGAAGTGGTAACGTTAGGAGAATTTATGCCGTGACCGCACATCTTTTTATTCCAGCCGCCCGTTTGGGATCCGTTTTTATTAAGGAAATTTGTGATTTTATCGATAACCGTTATCATGCTTGTATGTACAACACTTGTCTTCATTCAGAGAGCAGACAGGAAACCTCAATAGCAATATAGAGCTGCTTGCGCTGTTTCAAGCTTATTGAAGAACAAGGGATGGGGAAAGGCAGTAAAAACTTTCCCTAAAACGGATGCCTAACAAATTAAGCTTCCGTTACTTGTTGCTTCTCAAGCACATGCCTCAGCAGCACTGAAAAACTTTTCTTTATGATGCTCGATGTACTCTAAAAAGATGCCATCGATTTTTTAACCTCATGGACATCCTTAAACATCCGCATTTTCTGCAATCAAATTTGCGGAAAATACGGATGTTTTTTCTTGTTCATTTTGATACAGTAAGGGTGAGTCGGCCGGCCGTTCATTTTAAAGTTTAGGGGGAGTGATGAAATTGAATAAAAACCTAAAAACAATTGCTATGTCTTTAGGAATAGGTCTAACTTTGTTGGCAGGGGCTAACGTGTATGCGGCAACCCAAACAGGTACTTTAACGTATAAAGACCTAGAGGCTCGTTATAAACTGGATGTCGATTGGAACTGGTTTGATAATGATAATGCAGTAGCTGAAACAAAATTTGTAAATCCTAAGAGTGGCTATAAAGTAGCTGTAAGATTAGAAATGTGGAAAAATGGTAAGATGCAAGGTTATAAATATCAGGAAGATAAAAAATGGGCACAGGTAACATATTCTTGGACAGGAGTTGATGTGTATCAAAGCAGACACTCTATTAATGATGTAAGCACAAACAAAGAGCTTGTTGTTCGTTCGTTGAGAGACGATTAATAGGAATTTTAGGCAAACATAAACGAGTATATTTACTCATTTATGTTTGCTCGCTCTTTTTTTGAATGACTATCTAAATTATTACTAGTGCCTTAGCTTCTATGAGAGAAGGTGTATCTGTGATTTTCTATTCTATCAAAAATCAATTAAAAGCACATCCCATTACCACTTTTTTTATTGTGTTAGGTTTGTCGTTGTCGGTGTTGATGATTTCAGTAGGAATTTCCAGTATTAACTATTCTCAGCTTCTTGAGCAAGAACAGGCGCATTACCAACCGCGACATGCCGTAAGCGTAGACATTACCTTTGCCAAAGAACCAAATTGGCAGCACATCTTGGAACTATTTGAAAGTATCGATCCACAAACAGGGGTTATTTTGGAAGATGTCACATTGCCCCATCGTGATGCTATGATGGCGGTTACGCCGGAATATTGGACAAAAGAAGTGGTAGAACGTTTTCCTTTAACGCAAGGGCGGTATTTTACGATCAAAGAGATAAAAAGAGGAGAAAAAGTAGCGCTTGTTGGGAAAGAAAGAATGGAAGACGTTATTATCGAAGGCAGCGAGCAATATCTCATGGCAGGTCGTGACAAATACAAAGTAATTGGAATCATTGGTGTTAAAGGAAAAAAGACAAGGGCGATTGATTATCAAGTGGTTATTCCAATGACGTCTCTTCCTGCTGATACAATTAATAAATTAACAAGTACGAAACAGCTGCATTTTACCATTCATAACCCGGTTAAGGATACGTATCCGGATGAAAAAATTATTCGAAACAATATGGAACAGTTGTTTCCTGAAACACAAATGGACGTTTCGCCTTACATGAGTAAGACAATGTTCCATGTTGAGCTAAGTGAACGACTCTCGTTGATGGTAATGATTTATTTGTTAGCCATTGTGAATGCCATTAATCTTACTTCTTATTGGATTCAAGAAAGAACGTATGAAATTGGTATCAAAAAGGCGTTTGGTTATAGTAATTATGATATTGTTTCCATGCTTTTCTGGGAGATGTGTTTGATTTCCAGTACATCCGTTATTATTGGATATACGATACAGCTGGTATTCAACCGTGTTATTGAACAATGGATTGATTATCCTATCGATATTTCCATCACCCATCTATCTACAGCGGTTCTATTTGTTGTGTTTTCAGCCGTGCTAACTATTATTATTCCGGCGATAAAAGCGATTAAAATACAACCTGTTGATGTGATGAATAGAAGATAAAGGCGGTAGAACGATGAAATATACGAGGATTGCTTTTTCATCCATTGTAAAAAGAAAACTATCAATCTTGTTGATGGCACTCCAACTTGTCGTCTCATTTTGGATGATTAACCATGCGTTAATTACCATAGATACGCTCAACTATCAAGAAAAACAGCTTTTTTCCATCTCTAAGATGGATGAGTATAAGACAGTGAAGTTGACGATGCCGGATGGGGATGATACTCAGTGGTTTGCGGAGCGGTTTCGGCAATTAGAAACATACATAAAAAGTTTACCAGAAATCCAAGGATACGGATCATTTAACACAACTAGCATCGTACCTCAAGATTTTCCCAAATGGCAAAAATATCAGCAGCGGAATAAGCAATTGTATGCGGGGACAAGAAGAGAAGATGATATTGAGAGTTCAGGCATTATTTATTTCGATTATGATATATATCGCCTGTTCACAAAGTTTGTCGTTATAAAGGGAAGAATGTTAGAAGAAGCAGATTTCCAAAAAGAAAACAACGATGTGATCCCTGTTTTAGTGGGATACGATTATCGTGATGTTTTTCGCATCGGGGACCGTTTTAAAGCTGAAGCCGGTGCAGGAGAAAAAAACATTAAAGTGACGTATGAAGTAGTCGGGATACTTGAAAAGGGAAGTAGATGGCTGTCAGGAAATGACTATTTTGTCAGTCCCGCTGACAACTTGGATCATTTTTTTGTCGCTCCTTTTTTTCCAGAGCAAAGAGAGGGCCGACCGATCAGTGTTGCCGTGCGATTACATAATACGTTCATCCAGCTTCATTCTGAAAAACAATTTAAGGACGTTAAAGTAGCCATTATGAAAAAAGGAAAAGAATTAGGGATTTCTCCTGTTTTGCAAACTGTTAGAAAAGATGTTGATGCCTATCAAGAGAATACCCGTAAAAGCAATCATTATGCTTTAGCTATCGGAACATTTTTTCTCATAGTGACCTTGATCGGTGTGATTTCTGTAACAATTTCATCGATTCGTGCACGAAAATATGAATTCGGTGTGATGATGGTGACAGGGGCGAGCAAACGAGATATTTCGTTCATGCTGATCATGGAACTGTTTTTCCTTATAGGAATTTCCGCCGTCATCGGTGTAATCGTCAGCTATTTGACCGAAGTCAATAATGATTTTTTAGGCTATAACATCCGGTTAGAGGCCTTTACATGGTGGTTGTATGGGAAAGTAGCGATCATCGCTATATTCATTATACTATTTTCAGCGATTATTCCATTATGGAACATTAAAAAGCTGGAATTACGGGAGTTGGTGGAAGGGAGAGAGTAACGATGGCTCTCATTGAGTTGGAGAAGATTTCGAAAAAGTACGGGAAAGATGAGTACACAACCGTTGCGTTAAAAGGCATTGATTTAACGGTGCATAATGGTGAATTCGTTTCTATTATGGGTCCTTCCGGATCAGGAAAATCTACGTTGTTAAATATTATTGGCTGTGTGGATGTGCCAACGGAAGGCATTTATCGTCTCGATGGAATTAATGTAACAACATTGCGTGATAAAGAACTCAGCCAAATTCGAAACAGAACGATCAGTTTTGTCTTTCAGCATTTTGCTCTCATGCATAACTTCACCGTTTTTGAGAATGTCGCTCTTCCGCTGTTTAAGCGGGATATAAGTAAAAAGGAGATAAAAGAAAAAGTGGATTATTATTTAGAGAAGCTTGGCATTGCCGATTTAAGAAAAAAGAATGTCTCGAAGTTGTCAGGAGGGCAAAAGCAGCGAGTGGCCATTGCACGCGCAATGGCGGCAGAAACCGATATCGTGCTCGCAGATGAACCAACAGGTGCATTGGATCAAGAAAACGGAGCGAGGCTGATGGAACTTCTTTGCCAAATGAACGAAGAAGGGAAATGCATTATTGTCATCACACATGATGAAAAAGTTGCTTCGTATACGAAACGAATCGTTCGAATTGTCGATGGACAAATCCAATCAGACACGAAAGGGGAAAGACAATGAGTAAAAGAGGAATTTGGCCTGTCATTGCGGTCATTATGACAGCGATTATACTTGGCGGATGGTATTATGTTTTTTTCTATAATAAGCAAAATTTTGAATCATCAGCCGAGGGAACATTTCTCCCAGAGGAGTACGAACAACAATACCATGTGTTTGAAGCGACAATTAATGTCAACAAAAACAAATTTGATCAACTGCTCATCGAACATCGTATTGATTTGCGGGAAGGAAACTTGAAGTATGCACTATATAACCCTAACGGCAAACTGGTTGAAAAAGGGGAAGTGAAGGCGGGGACTCCTTTTGCTAAAACGCTGAAGGTGAAACCAATCAAAGGAGAATGGATGGCAAAATACTATATCAATAAAGAAACGGATGGACACTATCTTTTAAAAATGAAAAGTAGCTAGACTGTTTTTGCAATGCATTAAGAGCATGTTCACAAACGCATAGCGAATGCATAATGCACATAAACAATCCATCATCTTAAGTGATGATTATAATTACCCGTGGTGCTAGTTGCGCTTTAGCGCTCAACTAGCCCAAGTGTAACTAGGAATAGGCTAACAATATTCCATCGAGCGCTACTTCAAATCCGATCATGGAATTTGCTCGAATCTCTGTGATCCGGTATTGGTCAACCAGAACCGAGAACACCGTCTCGATCACTTTGCGTTTTTGTTTGATCCACTGCTCCCATGTCTCAGGAGGACGATGTTTCTGGTTTTTTCGAGACGGGGTCCAAAGCGCCATTTGGTATTCTTCGTACAGCCTTTTTTGCAAGTCACGGCTAATGAACCCTTTGTCCCTGAGGTTATAGGGATGCGGAATTTGGGTCATGACGCTTTCGGCTGCGATTCGATCATGGCAGGGTGCTTCCGTCACCACATATCCCATCGGCAGGCCTTGATCGGTCACTTGAAGGTGCAGCTTAAACCTGTAGTATCATTGCTTTTTCGAAGCACAATGCCCGATATCAGCGATTCCTTGAAACCGTTTGACACGATACATTCTCGCGGCATGGCACAACTCCAACGGCAAGCTATCGACCAAAGCGTAGGCATGGTGCTGCCCGCGTTTGGCCATATCGTAAATTTAAAAAAAAATAGCGATCAAGCCCTAATTATTGTGTAAATTCCACTCTCCGCTCAGTGAACTTGGATCACTGGAAAACGAGGCCGTTTTTTGTCATTTTCTTTTTATACAATTTCTGGGACTTAATTTTGCACGTTAGAGGAAAAATAAAAATATCCGTGCAGCAGCATCAAACATAAGTCTTCATTTCACAACCCTCATCATGTATAATATACACAGAAGGTTCTTATAATAATAAGACCAAGGGTGCTGCAACACCCTCGGTCCTGCAATAGAACGGTTCCCTACAAGGGGGATCGGCAGTAGGCGGAAATAATCCACCCATGGCCGTTAACTCAAGGGTGGATTATTTCTTTTGGCTGTAAGACAGTATTGAAACGATAAGACTTGCGAAAGCAATCGCAAACATTAACGCTTCAAATACCGTCATCGGCATCACCCCCTTTCTGCACATAAAGGGGTACAATGCCGCCCCACCCTTGAGTTCTCCCGTACTATTGCTTTCCTATTATACTATATATTTACAAATTTTGAAATGGAAGATATAAGATTTATCTTCTGTTTTTGTTGGGAAACAGATGCCTTGTAGGGCATCTTTTTTATTGCGTATGGATGTTTAATCAATAATGCTAAAAAATAAAGGAGTTTCGATACTCTTTTGTTAATTTCTTTGTTACACTTATACGCTTTTCAACATCCTTCTTAAATTATGAAAATGGGAGATATATAACACTAGTATTTTTATTGCTCGTTAATTTAACTTGCATGACCCTTTCAAAAAACTTATCCCTCCATAACAACAGTAGAACGAAGATGTAAGAAAGATAAAAACGCTCGCCTCTTTATAGAAACGAGCGTTTAACCAATGGTTTATATGGAAACCTATGGATCGGAGCACCGTCCTGCTAGCCGACAGGAGGTGAGACGGGCATCTTTGCAGTGCTAGTTTCTGTCAGGCTTCCACCGTCCCTGACTCGCTGCCGCTTTCTATATAACTACTCTCTTCGTCATCGAAATGAATATGCTTTTTACGTCATTATAACAATTTGCCCAACATATTCAAGGAGGTTTGGCCAATTTTCAAGGTGAATGTAACCTATTGGATTTTATATGGCATCTGTGTGTTGTGCGGATGCCATGTCCTTTTTGTTTAATTTTTCCTCGTTTCCTCAATCAGCGACAGCAACTTTTGCAGCGCGTCTCCCGCGTCGGACTGTTCCATGTTTTTCCGGTAGCGGTCTTTGTTTTCGTAAAGATGATAAATGGCGTTTCGCAGCGATTCGTTCGTTAAGTCTTCTTCCATCAGCACTGCGGCGTAGCCTGATTTTTCGAACGAGCGGGCGTTTAAAATTTGGTCGCCGCGGCTTGCTTCTTTGGAAAGAGGAATAAGCAGCATCGGCTTGCGCAAGGCGAGAAATTCGAAAATCGAGTTGGCGCCGGCGCGCGATAAGATGATATCCGCCATCGCCATCAAATGCGGGAGCTCTTCATCCACGTATTCAAACTGCTTGTATCCTTTTTCGTTCACCAGTTTGGCATCGATATTTCCTTTCCCGCAAATGTGGACGATTTGAAAATCGGCGAGCAGTTTTGACAAATTAGCGCGCAGCGCGTCATTAATCCGCTTCGAGCCTAAGCTTCCGCCCATGGCGAGCAGAACAGGTTTCCCTTTTTCGAACTGGCAAAGCGTCCGCCCTTTGTCGGCGTTTCCCTGTTTTAATTGTTCGCGTACAACCGCGCCGATATAAATCCCTTTTTCTTCTTTAACATGGCGAAGCGTTTCTGGAAATGTAACGCAAATTTTTGTCGCAAACGGCATCGCGATTTTATTGGCAAGTCCCGGAGTGATATCCGATTCATGAATGATGGCGGGGACGCCATTCAGCCATGCGCCGATAATGACAGGGACGGAAACGAATCCGCCTTTCGAAAATACGAGGCTCGGCTTTTCTTTTTTTATGATGCGGTACGCTTGTAGTGTGCCTTTGAGGACTTTAAAGGGATCTTTAAAGTTGTTCCAGTCAAAGTAGCGGCGCAATTTTCCTGTCGAAATCGGAAAATAAGGCACACCTTCCACTTTGGAAATAAGTTCGCGCTCAATGCCTTGATGGGAACCGATATACGCGATGTCCCAGCCTTGTTCTTTTAGCTTTGGAATGAGCGCTAAATTGACCATCACATGCCCCGCTGTTCCGCCGCCGGTAAGAATAATTTTTTTATTCAATATCATCACCTGTCTTTTTAGGTATCATGCACTTAACATTTTTTAGAAACCATTATTGCGGAATTTCGTATTGTATTATAGCAAATAACTTAGGGCTTCGGGTGCAGAAACATGAAAAACTTCGCATGAATGAAGCGCTATCAAGGCCATGTTACGTTCCATTCCGCTTTTTTATAGCAATTTTTATTTAAAAGTGCGGTATGATCGATAGTCCTGTAATATATTATGATCTTTGCTGAGAAATATAAAATTGGAATTTTTTATATAAAATGAATAGATTGCAATTTTCTGTTTTCAAAAAAAGAGAGTATTGGTAAAGTACAAATAAGGGGTGAAAACGATGCTATTATGGATCGTTTTAGTTGTTGGAGCAATGATCATATTGTACGGCATCGTTCCAACCGTGCTGATTCGAAAAGCGAATTTTCGCGTTTACCGCAAAGGCGCTTCACCAGGAATGATCGCATTAACGTTCGATGACGGTCCTGACCCGTATTACACGCCGAGATTGCTAGATTTATTAAAAAAATATCAAGTGAAGGCGACCTTTTTTGTTGTCGGAAAAAAAGCGAAGCAATACCCTTCTATCGTGAAGAGAATGCATGATGAGGGGCATGAAATCGGGATGCATAACTATCGCCATATTAGCAATTGGTTCATTTTTCCGCCGTTTTTAGGAACAGGGTTGCGAAAATCGGCAAATATTATCGAACAAATTACAGGAACGCGGCCGATTTATTATCGCCCGCCATGGGGACATTTTAATTTATTTACCCCGTTTTTGCAAAAAAAATATCCGACGGTGATGTGGACGGCTATTCTTGGCGACTGGAATGTGAAGGTTGGCGCGTTGGAATTGCATAAGCGGCTGAAAAATAGCGTGGAAGATGGAGCGATTATCGTTCTCCATGATAGCGGAACAACGTTTGGCGCTGACGAACTGGCGCCGGAACAAATGCTGGCGGCGCTGGAATGGTTGTTGAAAGAAGAAAAAGCAAAAAAGATGCGCTGGGTGACGATTACAGATTTGCTGAACGCGCAAACTAATAAACAAATTTCATCAATATAATAAATAATGGGGGATGGAATGGATACAGGGGTTTTGTTTTCATATGTGCACTCATATGGATATGCAATTATTTTTCTGTTTCTGTTTTTTGGTGTTGTCGGCATTCCCGCGCCAGAAGAGAGCTTGCTCTTTTTTCTCGGGATTTTTATTGCCAAGCAGCAGTTGTTATGGCAATACTGTTTTATGGCAAGCTGGTGCGGCGTGGTGGCGGGGATGGTCATTGCCTACGGCCTTGGCCGCTTTTTCGGGGCGCCATTTATTAAAAGGTATGGAAAGTATATCGGAATAAAAGAAGAAAAATGGGAGCGAACAAAAAGGTTGTTTCACCGGCACGGAAAGTGGGTCATTTTGTTCGGCTATTATGTTCCGGGCGTTCGGCAAGTTTCCCCATATATGGCTGGCGTGATCCGCTTTCCTTTCCGTTCCTTTTTATTGCATGCCTCCGTTGGCGCGGCGATATGGACGATCCCGATTATCGTTGTTGGGATGCTGCTCGGCCGGCATGTGAAAATTCCGCTCATTTATTTTCCAATGTTCGGAATTGCTGCATTTTTGCTATTTTTGTCTGGGATGTGGGTCGCGCAACGATTTCGCAAAAAATCTTTTGAAAATTAAAGGGAGCCAACGATGATGAAAATTCTTGTATTACCGTTGTTCCAAATGAGTACGGGGCATCATAAAGTCGCGGATACGTTGATCGATTTCCTGCAAAGGCAGTTTCAAGATGTACACTGCAAAAAAATAGATTTTTTAAGCTATTGCAATGAATTTATGGAAAAAATTGTTTCGGAAATGTATTTACGGTGGATTCGCTCTCATCCAGCTTCCTATCACCGCGTTTATAAGACATTTATGTACCCTGATTTTCATTGGCTGGAATTCGTTTCGCTTGAACCATGGCTGCCTTATTTTGAGAATAAAATGAAAAAATTGTTGGAGAAGGAGAGACCAACGCTTATCATTTGCACTCATTCGTTCCCATCGCGCATTTTGCAACGACTAAAGCGGAAAAGGGCGACTCAAACGCCAGTAATCAACGTGTATACAGACTTTTTTATCAATAGCGTGTGGGGGAAACGGGATATTGACTATCATTTTGTTCCGCATGCGGATGCAAAACGGGAACTAATGACGAAATATCATATTGATGAAAAGCGGATTATCGTGACAGGCATTCCTGTTCATGAAGCATTTATGGCCAAACATTCCGAAGCGAAAGGGAAAAGGCGCCCGTTTCATTTGTTGCTGGCGGGAGGAAACCAAGGGCTAGGCAATATTATCGATTTTTTTAAGAAAATGGAATACTCCCGCTTGTTCCGTTATTCGGTATTATGTGGAACAAACAAGAAGTTATATGATGAAATCGCGGGCTGGAAGCATCCGCATATCCGCCCTTTTTCATACATATCAAGCCCGCAAGAAATGAACCGCTTGTATAACGAAGTGGATGCGGTAATTACAAAGCCGGGCGGCGTTACGGTCAGTGAAGTGCTGCATAAGCAATTGCCTCTTTTCACCGTTAGTTATTTGCCTGGCCAAGAACAAATTAATTTGCAATATCTTGAAAAGCGCGGACTAATTTATAATTTGACGGGCCATTGTTATTACGAGCGCAAAATCGTGCATGTATTAACGGACGAAATAGAAAAAAACCGTTTTTATCGCCGGGTGAATGAATATTTTTCCCAGATCGAAAAAACGGCGCAAGACGCGTTAAAAGAGATTGTCGCGATGCATCAAAGACAATACCGCGCTTTGTGGAAATAGCCATTTCGCCATCTAACGGACTGGTTAGATGGTGTTTTTGCTGTTTTCCAAGTGGCAAGACAGCCTGCATTGCTCATATAAAATTACCATACGATTGTGCTTGAAACATGTTAAAATAAAAACTATGGTAAACAAAGAGGAGGAACTTCAATGAAAACGAGAGTAGGGATTTTATATGGCGGAAAATCGCCTGAACATAACGTATCTTTATCAACAGCGATGGCAGTGATGAATGCCATTGATAAAACGAAATTTGACGTCATTCCAATTTATATTACGACAGAAGGGCAGTGGATCAAAGGCGAGCGGTTGACCGGACAAGTCACAGAAATAAAACAATTACAGTTTCAGTCTGAGGCGAAAGCCATTATACCGGTGGCGTTGAACCAAACGCCGACAGCTGCAGATGGGAAAAAGCAGGAGGAAGCGGCTGTCGATGTCATTTTTCCGCTGCTGCACGGGCCGAACGGGGAAGATGGTACGGTGCAAGGGCTGCTTGAGCTGCTTAATATTCCTTACGTCGGAAACGGAGTGCTTGCCTCTGCGGTTGGCATGGACAAAGTGGTGATGAAAAACTTGTTCGCGCAAGCGGGATTGCGACAAGCGAAATACGTGTCGTTTACGAAGCGGGAATGGAGTAAAAATGAAGAAGCGGCGTATGACAAGGTGGAACAAGCGCTTGGCTACCCTTGTTTCGTCAAACCGGCGAATGCCGGATCAAGCGTCGGAATTACGAAGTGCAAACGGCGCGCTGATTTGCAAGTGGCTTTTGCCGAGGCATTTAAGTATGACCGCAAAATTATTGTTGAGGAAGCGATTGTTGGCCGCGAAATCGAAATTGGCGTCATCGGTAACGATGATCCGATTTGTTCCGTTGTCGGAGAAATCGTGCCGAAAAAAGAATTTTACGATTATCAAGCGAAGTATGAGGACGGCAATACAGAATTAATTATTCCGGCAGATGTGACAAGCGAGCAGTACGAAACAATAAAACAAATGGCGATTACCGCGTTTAAGGCGCTTGATCTTTCGGGACTCGTGCGGGCCGACTTTTTCTTAGGGGAAGACGGCGAAGTCTACATTAATGAAATTAATACAATGCCTGGGTTTACGCCGTATAGCATGTTTCCTTTGTTATGGAAACATAGCGGCATCTCCTATCCGGAACTGATTGAGCGCCTCGTACAGTTGGCGATCGAACGGCATGAAGAAAAGCAAACGATCACGTACACGTTTGAGAAATAAAAATGAAGGTGAAAAAAGATGATCACTCGTACATTGCGCGATATACAGGCGATGGTGGATGGCCGCGGGCTGGCGGCCGGCTTTTTTGACATCATGGTTCATGGGGTTTCAACGGATACGCGAACCATTCAAAAAGGAAATTTATATGTTCCGCTGAAAGGAACAAAGTTTGACGGGCACACATTTGTCCAAGACGCGCTGGATAAAGGAGCGAGCGCTGTCCTTTGGTCGGAAACGGAAGGATCTCCACCGGCAGACGTGCCAGTGATTATCGTGGATGACACGTTGCGCGCGCTCCAGCGCCTTGCGCATCGGTACCGCAAGCAGCTTTCAGCAAAAGTCATTGGCATTACCGGGAGCAATGGCAAAACAACGACAAAAGATATCGTTGCCGCATTGTTGGCCACTACCTATAAAGTGCAAAAAACGGAAGGAAATTTAAACAACCATATTGGCGTGCCATTGACGCTCCTTCGTCTGGAAGAAGACGTAGAAATGGCCGTCGTCGAAATGGGAATGAGCAATTTTGGCGAAATTGAATTATTGTCCAACATCGCCGAGCCAGATGCAGCGATTATAACAAATATTGGCGAGTCCCATTTGCAGGAATTAGGTTCGCGCGAAGGGATCGCGCAAGCAAAATTAGAAATTTTGTCCGGCTTAAAAAAGAACGGCCTTTTCGTTTATAACGGAGACGAGCCATTGCTGGCAAGCCGGGTTGCCCATTTGCCGCTGCCGGAGCATGTGTTGACGTTCGGGCAAGGAAATAAAAATGATTATTATCCGGAGTCGGTCCATTTGCAGGCAAATGGCATGATGTTTACCATCCGTCAAGCGGCAAATCGATCTTTTTTTCTGCCGATTTTAGGGAAGCATCATGTATATAACGCATTGGCTGCGCTCGCTGTAGCCCGCTTTTTTGACGTAAGCTGGGAGAACGTGCAAGAGGCGCTTTCGCGCTTGCAAGTAACGCGCATGCGCATGGAAGTCATCGAAACGGAAAAGGGCTGGACGGTTATTAATGATGCTTACAACGCCAATCCGACATCGATGAAAGCAGCTTTGCAATTGCTTCAAGAGTTGACAGGATATAAGAAAAAAATGGCTGTGTTGGGAGACATGCTGGAGCTTGGCGATCGGGAAGTGGAATTTCATCAGGAAATTGGCGCAATGCTGCGGCCGGAAATCGTTGATTATGTATTTACGTATGGGAAATTGGCACGCCATATTGCGCTTGCGGCGCAGCCGTTCTTTCCTGACGGGCGCGTGAACGCTTATGAAGATAAGCGGGCATTGGCGAAAGATTTGCTTGCGGTTGTTTCCCCGGGAGATGTGATTTTGCTGAAGGCGTCGCGCGGTATGAAGCTGGAAGAGCTGTTTCCTGATTTGCAATGACGATATTATTGTGTAAAATGAAAACAACAGCGAAAAATAAAAGCGGCGTATTGGAACGCCGCTTTTCAATTTTCCGTAATGGTGATGGCAATGATCGGATGTCTATGTATTCATGGATTTACGGGAAGCCCTAGTGAAGTTGCCCCGCTCGCGGAATATTTGCGCAAACGGACGGACTGGATGATTAAAACTCCGACACTTCCCGGACATGGCCAGCGTCTCCAGCTAAAAGGGATTACTTATGATCAGTGGTTTCGCTCGGCGGAAGAAGAATTGCAAACGCTGATGGAAAGATGCGAAACGGTTTATGTGGTCGGCTTTTCGATGGGCGGAGTTATCGCGGTATATTTGGCGGAAAAGTATAAGATTGACAAACTCGTGCTATTAAGCGCCGCGTTTTACTATGTCAATCCGCGCCAATTAATAAAAGACATCCATGAAATCATTCGCGACGGGTGGCGGAGTTTTCGCGAAAATCCGCTTTTTATCCGCTATAAAAATAAAATTTTTGCGACGCCGCTGACGGCGATATTAGAATTCCGGAAGTTAGTGAACGAAGTCCGGCCGCTTTTGCCTTGTGTCCGCGTTCCTGCATTGATTGTGCAGGGAGAAAAAGATGGGATCGTTCCGCCGAAAAGCGCCCGTTATTTATACGAGCGGATTGGTTCGGAAAAGAAGAAGCTGTTATTTTTGCCCGATTCTTACCATCACGTCTGCTATGGTCCCGACCGGCATATATTATTTATGGAGGTAGAAAATTTTTTGTTAGAAAATGGTGATTATTGAAAATGACAGATGAAAATGGTATGATAACTGTCAAATATTTTATTCGATTCATTTTGGATCGTAAGGAATTTAAAGGAGTTTGAATAACATTGACAACATTTTACGAATTAGGATTAAGCAATGAATTGATGAAGGCGATTCGCCGGATGGGGTTTGAAGAAACGACCCCGATTCAAGCGGAAACGATTCCGTTAAGCCTGCAAAATAAAGATGTCATTGGACAGGCACAAACCGGCACTGGAAAAACGGCTGCTTTTGGCATTCCGCTCATCGAAAAAGTCGATGTAACAAACGAGGCGATTCAAGGCCTTGTCGTAGCGCCGACGCGAGAGCTGGCGATTCAAGTATCGGAAGAACTTTATAAAATTGGCGCAGTCAAGCGCGTCCGCGTGCTGCCGATCTACGGCGGGCAAGATATTGGGCGGCAAATTCGCGCGCTGAAAAAACGCCCGCATATCATTGTCGGAACTCCCGGGCGAATTATTGATCATATTAACCGCAAGACGCTTCACCTAGAAAACGTGCATACCGTCGTGCTCGATGAAGCGGATGAAATGCTGAATATGGGGTTTATCGACGATATTGAGGCGATTTTAAGCAATGTCCCTGAGAAGCGACAAACATTGTTATTTTCCGCGACGATGCCGGAGCCAATCCGCCGCATCGCTGAGCGGTTTATGAATGAGCCGCAAATTGTGAAAGTCAAAGCGAAGGAAATGACGGTTCCAAACATTCAGCAATATTATTTGGAAGTGCAAGAAAAGAAGAAATTTGATATTTTGACCCGTTTATTAGACATTCAGGCACCGGAATTGGCCATTGTTTTCGGACGTACAAAACGGCGCGTCGATGAATTGGCGGAAGCGCTCAATTTACGCGGATACGCCGCTGAAGGAATCCATGGAGATTTGAGCCAAGCGAAACGGTTATCCGTTCTCCGCAAATTTAAAGAAGGATCGATCGAGATTTTAGTCGCTACTGATGTGGCGGCGCGCGGATTGGATATTTCCGGTGTGACGCATGTCTATAATTTTGATATTCCGCAAGACCCGGAAAGCTATGTTCACCGTATTGGCCGCACTGGCCGCGCTGGGAAAACCGGCGTGGCGATGACGTTCGTTACGCCGCGGGAAATTGGGCAGCTTCATAATATTGAGCGCACGACGAAACGGAAGATGGAGCGGATGAAACCGCCGACGCTGGATGAAGCGCTGGAAGGGCAGCAGCGTATCGCGGTGGAAAAGCTCATCGCAACGGTCGAAACTGAAAATCTTTCTTTTTATAAACGGGCAGCGGAAGAATTACTGGAAGAGCACGACTCCGTATCGCTTGTCGCTGCGTGCATAAAAATGCTGACAAAAGAGCCGGATACGACGCCAGTGCAATTAACCGAGGAGCCACCGCTTCCGGTAAAACGGGAGAAAAAGCGCGCAAACCGTTCAGGAAGCCAGCGGGAGCGTTCAAAAAAACGGCGTGTCGCTCGTTAAAAAACGGCGCAATAAGCGCCGTTTTTTTATTTAAGTGGCCGACACGGGCTCCCACATTGGTTGGAGAGCATAACGAGACAAAGAAAAGGTTATTCATAATTGGAGCTCATCGCAAGCGTGCTGCAACGAATGGGTTATGTTAGAAAATAATGATACAGTTTTTTACAATATACTTATATGAGAATTAAGAATCCTATTTGTTTTTGGCCTTTCCCGGCATTTTTCTAATTATGGGAAGAAGAAAGGGATCATATCGCCAATGTGCGGCAATTATTCTCCCCCGCTGATAATCATGAACATATCTGGTCTCTAAAAAGCGATAAAGAGGTTCGCGTGCATCGATGATTTGGTGCCCAGCTTATTCTGTTTTTTTACATGAATAAAAAGAACGGTAAAGCAGCATGGCTGTTTGACTGAGGCGGCACAAAAAGATGAAGCATTATTTCGGCTTGTCAGTGGTGGCGGCCCGTTTCCTGAAAGCGAATGAATCGATATGTGAATTTTATATTTGGCAACCGTTCTTGCTTTTGCGAAATCTTGGACAGCAGTGTTAGCGAATGAGAAAAGGCCGCTGCCGATGCAGATGGGAAGAAATAAACGGGGCAATAATCCCCCCTCCTAAAAAGCCGAACAGGTGGGCGGCCATGTTCGCATCAGGAGCGGTAAATGCGATAAATAGACTAACACATAATACGGCGAAAAGAAGACGGGCGTGCTGTGCTTCGATGATATCGCGGCGAAATGTGGCCAAATATCCGTACATGCCGAACAAGCCGAAAATTGAGCCGGAAGCTCCGGCGTGGCTGTACATCGCCGGCAGAAGAAAAAAGGTGGCAACATTGGCAAATATCCCGCTTCCTATATAAAGAATCAAAAATTTGCCTTTTCCTAACATGTTTTCTAAGGCGGGGCCGAATAAAATAAGGGAAATCGAGTTAATAACCATATGTTCAAACCGTACGTGCAAAATGAGCGGGGTTACGAACCGCCAAGACTCCCCTTTTTTGATGGCGGCGTTAAAGCCGATCATTTTTTCCCATAACGGCTCAGCTATGGGAATGCGTAAAAAAAACATGAACCAAATCACTATATGAAGGACAACAAGAATGGTAACGACAGGGTAAAACCGAAAAAAGGCATGGGCGTTTTCCATACGCACAAACATAACCTTCGCTCCTTTATTGGTTTGTTAAAATGTATGTACGAAGTAGAAAGGATAGAAGAGGAATGATTATCGGAATTGGCATCGATATTGTAGAGTTGAAACGGATCGAACAGCTAATAGCGAAAAATGAAAAATTTATCGATCGGATTTTAACGGAGAACGAAAAAGTGATTTTTTCCCAATTACCGCCGAAGCGCAAAGTGGAGTTTGCCGCGGGGAGATTTGCGGCAAAAGAAGCATATGCAAAGGCGGTCGGAACAGGGATCGGAAAAAATGTATCGTTCCATGATATTCAAATTATGAACGATGATCAGGGAAAGCCGATCGTTGTTTCCGATATGGAGGAGAACTGCCGCGTCCATGTTTCGATCTCCCATAGCCGTGATTATGCGATCGCTCAAGTCATTATTGAACGCTTGTCATAGCTAGTCTGCATATTCCCTTTGCTTGCCTCATATATTGTAATGGACAAATGGAAATTGATATGAGGCAAAGGGGTTGAAACGATGAGGGGCAACGTGTTTAGCGTGTTTCTTTGCGCCATACTGCTGATCGCTTTAGCTGGTTGCGGGTCAAAATCGCAAGAAGATGTGGTGAAAGCACTTGATGAAAAGATGGATGAGATGACAAGCTATCAAGCAGAAGCGAAAATGACGTTTCAAACTGGCGATAAGCCGCAAGTTTACGACGTCGAAATTTGGTATAAGCATCCTTCATACTATCGGGTCAGCTTGAAAAATGCCGATAAAAACCAAAGCCAGATGATTTTGCGCAACGATGAAGGTGTTTTTGTTTTTACTCCGGCATTAAACAAAAGCTTCCGTTTCCAAAGCGATTGGCCGAAAAACAGCAGTCAAGCCTATTTGTACGAATCATTAGTGAAAGACATTTTAAGCGATTCAAAAGCAAGTTTTAAAGCAACGAAAAAGCATTACGTATTTGAAACGAAAACAAACTATCCGAACAGCAGCATGATTCCAAAACAGGAAATTACGTTAAACAAAAAAGATTTATCTCCGGTATCCGTCAAAGTAATGGATACAGATCGGAACGCTTTATTAACCGTGCGATTTTCAAAAGTAGAGTTTAATAAAAAATTTGATGCTGATGCGTTTGATACGTCCAAAAACATGACCGGCGCCCGCTTGGAAGTGCCGACGATGGCAAAAGCGGAAAACCAAGCGCTTGAAGTTATGTATCCGGCCAATTTGCCAGAAGGAGTAAAACAGGTAGAGGAAAAAGAAGTTGCTTCTGAAAACGGAAAACGGATTATTATGACATTTGGGGGCGAAAAATCGTTCACCTTAATCGAAGAGAAAGCAGAAGTGTTGCCAGCGACGAGCACCCCGACGCTTGTCAATGGCGAACCGGTCGATTTAGGGTTTGCGATCGGCGCGCTGACAGACCAAGCTCTTACTTGGTCGTATAAAGGGATCGACTTTACGCTTGCTTCTTCGGATTTAACGCCGGATGAAATGGTGATGATTGCCCGCTCTGTCCAAGGAAAAGCGGCGAAATAATGACATTGTGCAGGTCCGCAAATTGCCGGGCCTGTTTTTTGCTGTATAAAAAATCCAATCGATGCATACATATTTCCTTCATTGTCTTTGAAGTGGTAAACTAAAAAAAGATGCAATTTCATCTTATTCGAGAATAATCAATAAACCATCCATTTTGATAGACGAGGAAGTGCAGTGAGAGATGACCAGTATGTTTTACCGCGATACTTGGGCAGAAATTGATTTAGACGCGATTTACTATAACGTTTCACAACTGAAAAATTTTTTGCCAAACGATGTCCGCATCATGGCGGTGGTGAAGGCGAACGCTTACGGCCACGGTGATGTGCAAGTGGCAAAAACTGCGCTCGAGGCAGGGGCCTCTTATTTGGCAGTAGCGTTTTTGGATGAAGCGCTCGCATTGCGAAAAGGCGGAATTGACGCTCCGATTCTCGTGCTGGGAGCTTCCCGGCCTAGCGATATTAATATCGCTGCAAAACACCGGATTACGCTCACCGTGTTCCAGGCAGAATGGATTGAACAAGCGGCAGATTTTTACAGTGAAACGGCGCCTGTTTTGTTTCATTTAAAAATGGATACGGGAATGGGGCGGCTCGGGGTGAAAGAGGAAACAGAAACGAAGCGCCTCATTGAACAAATTGACCGCCATCCGTATTTTTCGCTAGAAGGCGTTTATACTCATTTTGCCACAGCCGATGAAATCAACACGGGTTATTTTTCTTTTCAATACGATAATTTTTTACGGATGCTCGAATGGCTTCCATATAAACCGCCTCTTATTCATTGCGGGAACAGCGCGACGACGTTGCGGTTTCCGGATAAAGTGTTTAATATGGTGCGTTTTGGCATTTCGATGTATGGACTATCTCCTTCACCGGAAATAAAACAATATTTGCCATATACGTTAAAGGAAGCCTTTTCATTGCATAGCCGCCTTGTTCATGTGAAAAAGCTGAAGCCGGGAGAAAAGGTAAGCTATGGCGCGACATATACGGCAGAAACGGAGCAATGGGTCGGCACAGTTCCAATTGGATATGCGGATGGTTGGTTGCGTAAGCTGCAAAACTTTCATGTGCTTGTTAATGGAGAAAAAGCGCCGATTATTGGAAGAATTTGCATGGATCAGTTGATGGTCCGCCTGCCAAAGCAGCTGCCAGTCGGAACGAAAGTGACCTTGATTGGCCGGCAAGGTGACAAATATATTTCTGTTGATGATGTTGCACAATACTTGGATACGATTAATTATGAAATTCCTTGTACAATCAGTTATCGTGTTCCCCGTATTTTTTTCCGAAATAAGAGTATAATGGAAGTGAGAAATCTTGTTTATGCATAAACTGAAAAATTTTTCAGAAGATAATGACCAGAAAACAGAGAAATGACTTTGCACTGTGTTTATTTAATGGTATTATGAAATGGAAGCGATGAATCGGCTGCAGTTTGTGGAGGTGTGTATTCGTGTCGGAATCTAGCGCAACAACGGAAATCGTCGTTCGTTTACCTCAAGCACTAGTAACGGAATTGGATGTGCTTGTTAAACAAGAGAACGGCAACCGTAATGATCTCATTTATCAAGCAACTAAAATGTACATTCGCGAGCGAAAAAAACGGCAAATCCGCGAGGCGATGAGACGCGGTTATATGGAAATGGCGAAAATCAATTTATCCATTGCTTCAGAGGCGTTTCTTGCAGAATATGAAGCCGACCACACCGTTGAGCGTTTAGTTAGCGGGGGGTAATGCTTTGATTGTTAAGCGTGGCGACGTTTATTTTGCGGACCTTTCCCCGGTAGTTGGCTCGGAACAAGGAGGCGTTCGTCCGGTATTAGTCATTCAAAATGACATTGGAAATCGGTTTAGTCCGACGGTGATTGTGGCGGCGATAACAGCGCAAATCCAAAAAGCAAAGCTGCCGACACATGTTGAAATTGACGCGAAGCGTTACGGGTTTGAGCGGGATTCTGTTATTCTGCTAGAGCAAATTCGGACGATTGATAAGCAGCGGCTGACAGACAAAATTACTCACTTGGACGATGAAATGATGGATAAGGTGGATGAAGCGCTGCAAATTAGTTTAGGACTCATAGATTTTTAGCAGCAGCGCCGAAGCTGCCGAAGATGGATTGGCTGTTCAAGCGAGTGCACGGTACCACCTATCGCTTCCGTTTCATAAAAAGTGGTGGGTTGTCTGCTATGCGCAAAAAGGGCAGGTCGCAAGCGATCGATCTGTCCGACTATTTTATAACGATTCCTGCAAAAATAGCTGCATCATTGTAGCTATTTTTATTTTTCGCATATGGAGGGGTCAAGGGGTTGTTAAACAGAGAAGCATTAATAGACTTAATAGCGAAAGAATTACAATTGTCCGCCAAACAGGTCAGCAACGTGATTTCCCTTTCCGAGGAAGGAAATACAGTGCCGTTTATTGCCCGCTATCGCAAAGAGATGACGGGCGCCTTGGATGAGGTGCAAATTCGCGACATTTTGGAGAAATGGAATTACTTGCAAAACTTAGAGCAGCGCAAGGAAGAAGTTCTTCGCCTTATTGATGAGCAAGGAAAGCTGACGGATGAGCTGAAAAACGCAATTATCCATGCTACGAAACTGCAGCAAGTGGAAGATTTGTACCGCCCTTACAGACAAAAACGGCGCACAAAAGCAACCATCGCAAAGGAAAAAGGGTTAGAGCCGCTTGCGGAATGGTTGTGGACGTGCCCGGCGGCGCCGCGGCCGGAAGAAAAAGCATTGGAGTTTGTGAATCCGGACAAGGAAGTGCTTACTGCCGAAGAGGCACTTCAAGGAGCGAAGGATATCATTGCCGAAAAAGTATCAGATGACGCCCAGTTTCGCCAATGGATCCGCCAGCAGACGTGGAAAAAAGGTGTCATCGTATCGACCGTGAAAGAGCTTGAAAATGATGAGAAAAAAGTATATGAAATGTATTACGAGTATGAAGAGCCGGTGCACAAAATCGTTCCCCATCGTGTGCTGGCGCTCAATCGCGGCGAAAAAGAAGGGGTGCTGCGCGTCTCCATTCAGCCTCCGGTAGAGGATATTATAGCATATTTGCAAAAACGCATTATTACAGATCACCAGTCTCCTGCCGCTATTCTTCTTGCTGAGGCGATTGCGGACGGCTATAAACGGCTTATAGAGCCGTCCATCGAGCGCGATATTCGCAATGAGTTGACCGAAAAAGCGGAAGAACGGGCGATTCACATTTTTGCGGAAAACTTGCGCAAACTATTGCTTCAGCCGCCGTTAAAAGGAAAGATCGTCCTTGGCATCGACCCTGCTTATCGAACAGGATGCAAGTTGGCGGTTGTTGATGAAACAGGAAAATTGCTGAAAATCGATGTTATTTACCCTCATCCGCCGCAGCCGCGGATCGAGGAAGCGAAGGAAAAATTGATCCGCATGATCGAAGAGTATAATGTCGAGATGATTGCCATTGGGAACGGGACGGCGTCAAGGGAAACGGAGCAATTTGTGGCGGATACATTAAAGCAAGTGGACAGAGAAATTTTTTACCTTATTGTCAATGAAGCGGGAGCGAGCGTCTATTCTGCTTCTGACCTTGCCCGCCAAGAGTTTCCGGATTTGCAGGTAGAGGAGCGGAGCGCGGTTTCCATCGCGCGGCGCGTACAAGACCCGCTTGCGGAACTGGTGAAAATTGATCCAAAATCAGTAGGGGTCGGCCAATATCAGCACGACGTTTCGCAAAAAAAATTAGCAGAATCGCTGCGGTTCGTCGTGGAAACAGTTGTCAACCAAGTCGGTGTTAACGTCAACACCGCCTCTGTTTCGTTATTGCAATACGTATCCGGCCTTACGAAAACAGTATCGGAAAATATTGTGAAACGCCGCGAGGAACAAGGAAAGTTTAAAAACCGTGAGGAATTGAAAGCAATACCGCGCCTTGGCGCTAAAACATACGAACAATGCATCGGCTTTTTACGCATTGTGGACGGAGACGAACCGCTCGACCGTACGCCGATCCATCCAGAGCGGTACGAAGAAGTGAAAAAATTGCTGCGCCAACTTGGCTTTACCACCGAGCATATAGGAAGCGAGGAACTTCGCCAAGCATTGCAATCTCTTTCTATTCCTGACACGGCTGCTGAGCTTGGCATCGGGGAATTGACATTGCGGGACATTATTGACGCTTTAGTCCGTCCAGAACGCGATCCCCGCGACGAGCTGCCGAAGCCGTTGCTGCGAAAAGACATTTTAAAAATGGAAGATTTAAAAAAAGGAATGGAGCTAGAAGGCACGGTGCGCAATGTCGTCGATTTCGGGGCGTTTGTGGATATTGGAGTAAAGCAAGACGGGCTTGTCCACATTTCAAAATTAAGCAAGCAATATGTACGCCATCCGCTTGATGTTGTATCCGTAGGTGATGTCGTTAAAGTATGGGTTGACAATGTTGATATTGATAAAGGAAGAATTTCCTTATCCATGATTCCGCCGGAAGAATCGGAAAAAACACTGCCTTCATGAGCAGTGTTTTTTCTGATAAAAAAACCAGCATTGATTTAGCAATTTGATTTGGTAGCGATTTTTTTCATAATAGGCCCGTCTCATTTGATTTTTGAACCATGTTGGCATGACGGTTGACCTCCCGCAACAAAAAGGTTCATATATAATGTATGTATCGTTAGTCTGTCCTGTTCTAAAAAGTAAGGAGCAACGAAAATGGAACAAAGTGATTTGCAACGTCTTGTCGAAAGAATATCTTTGCAATTTTTTCAGAAGCCGTTTAAGCATACCGCAACATTCAATCCGCGCCTGCGAACGACAGGAGGGCGTTACATACTGCAAACTCACAACATCGAATTGAACAAAAAATATTACGAAGCGTTCGGGGAAGAAGAGCTGATTGCCATCATTAAGCATGAATTGTGCCATTATCACCTTCATTTAGAAGGAAAAGGATACCGCCACCGCGACAAAGACTTTCGCGATTTACTGCGGCAAGTTCAGGCTCCCCGCTATTGTCGCCCCTTGCCCCAGCAAACGCGCCAAAGAACGAAAAAGGTGTACGTGTATGTTTGTTCCGATTGCGGCATAAAATATAGACGGAAAAAGCGGATTAATACAGACAAATATGTTTGCGGGCGCTGCCATGGAAAACTAATGCTGGATAATGAGAAAGATCGATGAAAAGGGCTTTGTCGAAGCTTTACATTGCCGTGAAAGAAGTTTTTTGCAGGTAAACGTAAAAAGCAGAGGCTTATTGTTGTGTTAAAGCTTTAGTTCAGCAGACTTGGCTCTTCGTTTCTCTGATCTTTTGCACCAATTCAGGGACTGATTCGAAAATTTTTATTTAAAAAGTGTTGACAGCTAATCTTTATATATGCTAAATTATAAAAGCCGTCGCTGAAAGGCGATGGATGATAAATGAAAATTGAAAGCTATTGACAACTGCCTATTCGCTCAATATAATAATGAATGTCGGTTGTGCAAATTGTTAAATTTTATAAAGTTGCATTCCGCAATAGCTCAGCGGTAGAGCAACCGGCTGTTAACCGGTAGGTCGTAGGTTCGAATCCTACTTGCGGAGCCTTTGGAGAAGTACCCAAGTGGCTGAAGGGGACGGTTTGCTAAACCGTTAGGTCGCGTCTTTGCGGCGCGCGGGTTCAAATCCCGCCTTCTCCGCCACTTTCCGATATATTTTATCCGTGGCCCGTTGGTCAAGTGGTTAAGACACCGCCCTTTCACGGCGGTAACACGGGTTCGAATCCCGTACGGGTCACTGCAATGGGTGTTGGGATGCAAAGCACCAACCCCATTTTATTGATGGTCCCGTAGTGTAGTGGTTAACACGCCTGCCTGTCACGCAGGAGATCGCGGGTTCGAGTCCCGTCGGGACCGCCATCTGAACATATGTTATATACATTGGGCTATAGCCAAGCGGTAAGGCAACGGACTTTGACTCCGTGATGCGCTGGTTCGAATCCAGCTAGCCCAGCCATGAGCCATTAGCTCAGTAGGTAGAGCATCTGACTTTTAATCAGAGGGTCGGAGGTTCGAATCCTCCATGGCTCATTTTTGCGGGTGTGGCGGAATTGGCAGACGCACCAGACTTAGGATCTGGCGCCTTACGGCGTGGGGGTTCAAGTCCCTCCACCCGCACTTTAATCAATACGCGGTCGTGGCGGAATGGCAGACGCGCTAGGTTGAGGGCCTAGTGGGGGCAACCCCGTGGAGGTTCAAGTCCTCTCGACCGCATAAAAATTGTTTTGCATTTAATTATTGCGCTCGTAGCTCAACTGGATAGAGCATCTGACTACGGATCAGAAGGTTAGGGGTTCGAGTCCTCTCGAGCGCGCCATTCGGGAAGTAGCTCAGCTTGGTAGAGCACATGGTTTGGGACCATGGGGTCGCAGGTTCGAATCCTGTCTTCCCGATTTATTAACGCAAATAAAATATGCGGGTGTAGTTTAGTGGTAAAACCTCAGCCTTCCAAGCTGATGTCGTGGGTTCGATTCCCATCACCCGCTCCACATTATTTTATGAATGTTCCTTGAAAACTGAACAAAACGAAGCGTCCACATAGAAAAGCGGAGGC
>ERZ1673817.23-NODE-23-length-28026-cov-19.481999_pt1 | contig 28026 bp, 26 predicted proteins | sample MGYA00580146_ERZ1673817 | MGnify/ENA primary metagenome ERZ1673817 (study PRJEB41219, sample SAMN04549607) | soil metagenome | isolation source: soil | place: USA: New Mexico, Bitter Lake NWR | collected 2008-11-15 ...
GGAGAAGCGGCTAATACATTTTTTATTTCGGAATTAAAATACATTTCATATATTTTATCCTTAGAAAGATTAATAAAAATACTAGAAGTTTCAGATATTATCAAATTAATATGACTTAAATCTTGATTGTAATGTCTAAACTTTTCATTTTTTACCTCGATTAGCTTTGCTAATCCTTTTAAATATTCATCCCTAGAGGGTAGTTTTTGTATGATGGCTCTAGTTTTATTTTTAAATTCATTTTCCTGTGTGTAGATGTCAATATCCCCTATTTCTTTCTAATTGTTTTTTATCTTGCTTATGTCGGTATCTTTCATGATTTATTAAATCTTGAAAATAATTTTGTATCTTCCTTAAGCGAGCATCAGTTTCTGAATAGTAATATTCCGTAACCTCTACACCAAATTTTATGTTGGAATGATTTGTTATTATGAAATCCGGCTCTTCTATTTGTTTAACTTCCTTATATTTCTCGGTCTTATAAACACTTTTTAAGATATACATTTCATTTTGCTTTTTATTCAATATAACCCCCCATACAATATCAATTTGTAAATTAGGTGATGTTAGTCTAAAAAGTGGATACGAAGAACAGGATGTTTAAGTACATCAATGCTTCTACAATCGAAAACGAAGTCAACAGCATTGGCTTGTAATACTGAGTGAATTTGAAGCTACTTATTACACTAATTCAGAGAAAAGTAGTTGCATAGGTTCAGCTATTTCTCTCTGTTTAACGTATCCGTTTGCTTGACATAATGCCATTGAATTTTTTTAACCCCATGTCACTTTATCCTCCATTTGTGGAATGTAAGACTGAGGTTTCTGTCAGGTGTCTCTATCTTACAACATGAAGCCACTGGAGCCTTTTTATTTTTTCGAAAGGAATCCCTTTCGACATTATTATTATCTAATACACAAGGCAGCTATACTAAACAAACGGCAATGCTTCCTCATGTTTTGAACGCGGATGGATGAGACCACGATTATGAAATGTTGAGCTTAAATCAGCATAATGAATGGTGATTGGCAAACGGGTTTTTAACATAGAATGAATATGCATAAACGATAGCTTATATATATCAGAAACAATATCATGAATGGTTAAATAATTTGTTTTTTGAACAATTTTTACAGGCTGTGCCATTCCAATATATTCTTTAGGATCGGTTGCGCATAAATAGGCTGTATTCCCTTTTGAATAATACAATCCTTGTTTTGTGAACCATTTTTTCGAAAAAATGGCCATTCTTCTTTTCGGTTTTTTGATTACTTCGACAAAATCAAAAGGAATTTGAAATGACTTTAAATAAGATTGCAAACTTGTAAGGTCTTCCCGGCAAAGTCCGTCTCGATGAAAAGTGATATGTTTTGGTTTCATTCCGTATACTTTTTCGTAACTAAATATACTTTCGTTCACAACTTCTTCCATTGTGGAATTTCCTATTTTTTCACCTGATTCTGCTGTCGCTATCAATTTTTGCTTTATAATTCTTCCGTCTTTTCCGATCACTTGAATAATGCCAGAAGAGTGCTTACCATTTTCATGACTAACATCCAAGCCGATAAAACAATCAGAATGCAGTGGGCTTGATAGGATCCATGGCTGAACCCCTGATTTAGCGTAAATCCCCAACAAAATATTATAGTAGTGAAATATATTATTTTCAGTAAGCAACGATGAATCGAACACGACAAATTGAGTCATTAAATCTTCTTTTCCGCCAAATTCTTTTTTAATCGTGACATAGGCACGATCAACGTTTTGTTGAGTCCCAATGACAATAATTGTTCCATCAAACATATTAGAAATGGATTTTAAATGATAAGATAAATTTTCGCTTTTGAAAAAATCTCTTGGTAACTTTGGAGATAATTCACGAGGTTTAGCAGAAACATTTAATTCCACGCCAAGCTCCTTAGAAATAGCGGCTAAATTTTTAGTAAATTCCCCTACTTCCTTTCTATTTGTTCGGTTTAACTCAGGATCTACGAAAAAGCTTACTGTTATTTCTTTTGGTTCATAGACACCCGATTGTTTCAGCCCTTTATATATTTGATCTGCTTTATAATGATTTCCAAATTCTAATACTAGACCTTCTAACATATGAATGTCATAACCTAGATTAACAGCACGAACATTTTCTTTTTTAAAAGTAATCATTTTTTGATAATCCAATAAACGAAATGTTTCCTTATATAAAACGTCCATTTTCTCTTGTGGCGAAAGCTTGATGCTGTGATTGACAATCTTAGCTATAGATGGAGGTAATTGTTCGTAGGAACATGTTAATTTTAATAAATGAGGCAAATAAGGAAATACCTGTCCGTCACTATTTTGCACATGAACAACCGGTGTTTTCTCATGAACCCCTTTTAACTTCCAACTCTCATTCTTTCGTAAATAATAATTAATGATACTTTCTTTTAAAATCGGACTTGTTTCACCAGCTGTATAACTAGGTATTTCCATAAAGGTATAGTAATAAGACCGTTTATTAAACGGATCAACAACCTCTGCCCCTTGTTTTAATAACGGTGAATTTTCATTCATTAAATCCTGTAATGTCTTTCTATACTCAAAACGATGCTGATACTCAAAACCGACGAAAATATTACCATTTTCTTTAACTGAGAATGAAAGATAAATCGCCGGAAAAATACTTATTTCCTTTGTTTTAACCGGCTTTTCTCTTTTTAAGCGAAACAAACCTTTATCAATCTTATAATCATTTTGGCAGCGGTTCTCTAATTCTTTTTTCAACAGCTTTTCTAAAATTGTCCTTTCTGTTACAGAGCTGCAACGAATCGGGCGATAATCATGCTCAATATATGTATAATTTCCCCATTGCCGAATTTCTTCAAACGACGCAATATATTGTTCGTGGGCTGTAATGGTTATGTACGAATTTAATTTGCTAAGTTCATAGGCAATATGGTGAGCAAAGGAATATTTTTCATTAGGATTTGATAGAGGAACAACATAGAGATGAATGAAGATATCATGCGCTTTTTCATTCGCAAGACATTCTGAAAAATAATATTGTTTCATTATAACACCCCTACCTTTATAAGGAAATTCACTCCTATATTATAGCATTATTTCCATATAAAAGTATGTCTAACTTCTAATGAGAACATTCCATTGTAGAGTGTGTCCATATACTATGCACAACCGAACGCAACTATCCTGAAAATCCCTTTAGACATCTCGTCCTAATTGTCTTTAAAAAAGAAGCTAAATTCAATGGAAGAAATCTTCTGATGGGTCTTGATTTTGCGGGGAATAGTGATGATGAAAATGATGAGGAAACCATTCAGGCAATAATTTACGCCAAAAATCAGGAATCATAAATCTTGTACGTAACACTTTTTCTACCAAACTTTCTACATCTGTTGCATCTGAAAGTAAAGATAACGGGATTCTATTAGTCTTACAAAATAGTACTAACAACTCAAAATCAATGTCTTTCAGTCTGTCCTTATGTCCTTGTGGTTTCACGGCTCTTTCATACAGATAAGGTTTAAATTCTTCGTAAATGTTTAGTGACTGGCAAATGTTTTTCACCATTGTCATCGCTTCGTTTTGATACGCTAAATGACGAATGCGAACTGGAATTCTAGAGTCTAATACCCATCTTTTCACTTGGGATGTATCTTGACCGATTAAACGAGCGATATCCTTTATCTCCATTTTGTATTTATCAATGAGTTCCATCACATGAATATTCTTAAAAATCCAGCTCGTTGTTTCTAACGGGACTACTTTTCTTAGTATCTTAATCATTTGCTCTTGCTCACTGCTTTTTCCTTATGCTCTACAACATAGCACGGAACCGCTACATTCGGCTGTAACGTTATTAATGTTGCATATTCACGGTAACCTTCAAGTAAGACGTATTTTTGAACTCCAATTTTCTCTACAACAAGAAGACAGCGATCATATCCTAACTTTTTTAATGCATTTAACCGCTTATATGCCGTTTCCATAGATACTTCATCGTAATACCAAGTTTTAATGTCAATTGGAGCAATCAGCATTCTCTTTGTATCAACCATAATCCCTCTTCACCTCCTCATCTTCACATTACGCGGTTAAAAGGTTGTCTTAGAACTAAAATTTATGAAACTTAGAAACTACTTCTCTATCCTCTTGAATGACCGAACAGCTATTTAAACATAAAATCCATCTTCAAATCGAGGTATTTTTTTGTCATGAGGATTCATCCTTTCGGGGAAGTTTTTGAGGGGAAATAGACGGGTACGCTTTTATTTAAGCGGAATGAAGGGGGAAAAACCAAAACTTTAAACGGAATTTTCTGAATGTAAATCAAAAGAGAGTCGGATGATTTTATCAAAGGCTCTCTTTACTGATATCTACCGCACTTCGACATATTTCGGGTGGCACACAGTGGCACGAATTCTTTTCGGATCACAGACACCTATCCTTTATTTTTGACCGGAACGATACATTTCTAATTTGTCTAGGTCTAGAACCAGTCCAGCGTCTAGCAATATATCTAATCCTAACAAACCGTTAATCCCTTCATAGTCCATCCCACTAAAATCAATCTCATATTCTCTCAGTTGAAAAGAACCTAATTTAATAGAGTCCAATTTCTTCGTAAATGCATGTTCTTTTCCACCGATTCCATAATAAGTAACAATATGATCGCCCATCTCTACTCGTAAATCAATATCCTCTACTGCATTTTGAGAAATCAGTGTTTTGACAGCACCAGTATCAATGACCATATTATCAATCAACTTAGACCTTCCTTGATAAACAATTTCTATCGATGTAAACAATAACCCATCGCGATATTCAATCTGCATAACGAAAATTCCCTCTCAAGCCAATCGTTCCACGAACTTTTAAGACAATCTCCTTGTGACTAGTGTGATAAACAAGCTGATCCCCTTTTGATTGCAGTAACTCACGAGTTGCGTCCTCATCCGAAACCGTTCCAATGACAGCCACCTCTTCAATGATCTCCTGATCCCCCTGTAAACGAGACTTCAATACCTGTAATTTCACAAATTGGTTCGGATACAATGAACGCACTTCCTGCCATTCCATCTCCATCACCTCAACTTGTTCTTTCAATTGATTATATCACTACCCAAAAACTGAAAAAAGAATAGGTACCTATGATGCAATATGCATCACTAGCGGAAAGATAAAAATTCATTTCGCCGAATGTTTTACATTTATGCATTTAACGTTCGCACATACTACTTGTAGGATTCGATGTTGGTAAAAGAGTCGGAGTATATTGATAAAACCAGCGTTCTGCTGTTGTGTAAGCGAGTTATAACAAGCGAGCGACTTCTTGAATCGTTTTTCCGATACGTAACTGGGCGACCCACAATATTGAAACGATTCCGTCGCGATACTGTGAGACGGGAGCCCCGGATAGGAAACGGTAACTGTAAGGAAACAGGCTTGGCAGCGATGTCTTTCTATGGAAAGCTCAACCCAGTATAGCCATGAATCCATTGTTTTCGTTTCGATGACATATTAGTTGTCCGTCCGAAGCAAGTCGGGCAGATCGGACAATGAGGAGGGGAAGTTCAAAAATCCAGCGCTCTCCCTCTTTTCGTTCTCCTTAAATAAGAAAGCCTGTAAATCATATGCAAAAAAGTTTGATTTACCAAGGTTTTTAGCTACTGAAAATTAAATCCGTTCATTAAATTTAACTTAAAAAAGTAATTACGTTAGCAATGTGTTAGCGAGAAAGTGGGTATGTAGTCTGTTATAACGAATATAAGTAGCACAGTTATAACATAATGATAAAAACAGCATGAATGAGTGTCTATCCCTATTCACAACTTTGTGAACAGAAAAAACATACTAAGATTAGTAGGGGCTGTCCAGAAAGTCGGGGTAACTGACTTTTTGGAGCCCCTCATTTTTTCACTTTTAAAAAAAGTGCACAAAAAAATCGTCCTTTCTAGTAAAATGAAGTTGCGACACAACATTACAAAAAGGACGATTTTTTATGAGCAATCAAATGATTACTCCTGAAAATTATAACACACAAATGACACTTCCTCTAGATGGAAAAGAAGAAAAGTCTCCTGCCAAAAGAAATTTAGCCCCTACTTAGAGAATCAGTTTATCTTGTTTTATACCATTCATCAACGACCAACCGATACACGTTGCTTTAGTGTGTTCGGTCACATCAAGGGCAATTGGTCGTTTCGCAGATTTTCTTTGTGGGGCCTCGACAAGGTATATGTCGAGTTTGAGATTGTGGCTTTAGCCCACAACATACTGAAAGTAGCCGGCATCCGCCAGCTACTTTCATATAAAAATCGAAAAAATATAAAAGCAAGTGGAGAGAAACCATTGTTTTTCTCCACTTGCTTCATTTTAGGGACTTATCGGACAGTTCCTTTTTTACTCTCAGCTCCCCTCGTCAAACCGTACGTTCATCCGGCTTCCCGACTTTGGCTTTCATTTTTGTCTAACTTGTTCATTTCACTAATAGCCTTTATATTCATTTTGTCACTTGTTTCATTCTTTCATGTTTCTCCCTTTGATTCTTCTTACAAACTATCAGTTTAATTGAAAATGGAAAATACATCCCTACCTAAAATTTTTCTCGAAATTGCTATGCGGAAGAATAGATGATAATACAGTTTGAAATCAAAATGTCGGCCATCGGTATGCTCCTTTCTATATGATAGATATGAATATTATTCCATAGTGCAGACATTTTGATATAAATTGTATTAACTTTTGATTGCATAAAAAAGGCTTACTAGACAAATTATTGTTGCAGATAAACATTGCTCTAATAGCTTCAATAATTGTTGATTTTCCAGCATTATTTGAACTAACTATCATAAAAATTGTCCATAAACATCTATTCATTATTGACAACTTATTGTTTTAAAACATAGAATGATATTGGGAATCATTCTCATATAAATTGATGAACAAAAGGAATTTATTTCGTACTGTTCATCTCATATGATTGTGACCAGCGTATGAGGAAGATACAGATTGGCCGTTGTACAAATGATAGGCAAAAAGCATGCTACCGGCAAACATTTTGAAACAAATCATTAGTCATGTTCTTTGTGTTCAACAGAATTTGCCTATCATAAAGCTATGATTAAAATAAAAAGGGGGATATAAATGGTTGCAAAACAAAATTTCTCATTTAAACTACTAGTTATTTTGACGGCACTAATGATCGCATTAGTTGGTTGTTCGAGCCAATCATCAAGTTCACCATCTAACTCCAAATCAAATGAAGAGAAGCAGATAAATACTGGAACATCTACGGCTGATGACACAAAATATCCGATTGAGATCAAACATGCTTTTGGTACAACGGTGATAAAAAGCAAACCGAAACGAGTCGTTACCATCCAATGGGGGAATCAAGATATTCCACTCGCTCTTGGTGTAGTTCCTGTAGGGTTCTCGGCGGCGAACTTTGGCGTCCAAGATGACAGCGGTCTTCTACCTTGGACAGCGAAAAAGCTCAAGGAACTCGGTGAAACGAAACCAAATGTGTTCCACGATACAGACGGACTGGATTTTGAAGCTATTTCCGACGCAAAACCCGATGTCATTCTGGCTGCTTACTCCGGTATAACAAAGGAAGACTACGATATGCTCAGCCAGATTGCTCCGGTCGTTGCCTATCCGGAAGCACCATGGGCAACTCCATGGCGTGACCAAATTCTCATGAATGCAGCAGGTATGGGCATGAAAACGGAAGGCGAGAAACTAGTCAAGGATATGGAAAAATTGATCCAAGAAAAATTAAGCAAATATCCGCAAATTAAAGACAAGAAATTTGTCTGGGCCAATTTTTCGGCTGATGATTTGTCGAAACTCCATATCTATACGCCGGTAGACACCCGCGTGGCCTTTCTACATGAGTTTGGATTGGAGTACCCTGAAAGTGTGAAGAAACTTATTAAAGATCCTAAAAGTTTTTACTTGGATTTAAGTGCAGAGAACGCCGAGGCTCTTAACGATGTGGATATCATCGTCGGATATGGCAATGAAGAATTATACAATGCCCTCAAAGCGGATCCTGTACTTGGCAAAATTCCAGCGATCCAGAGAGGTTCTGTCGCGTTCATCGACAGTAGTACACCTTTGGTCGCAGCTGCCACTCCGACTCCGCTTTCCATAGAATATACGATTGATGATTATTTAGAATTAATTGGAGGAGCCGCTAGCAAAGTAAATGAATAGTTTTTTTGCTACTCATGACAAACGAATCCGTTCACATACGCCGAAAAACTTTACAATGATTTTGGTGATTTGTATTCTCTTGCTCGGCATATGCACCCTTGCTTCCTTGGCCTTGGGTTCCCGATTGGTGAATGCTCAAGAATTGATGGACGGTTTGTTTCACCCTGATATTGATTCTTATGGAGCCAACGTTGTTCGCAAACGGATTTCGCGAACGATTTTCAGTTTGTTTTGTGGAGCAGCGCTTGGGGTTTCCGGAGCGCTTATGCAATCTGTCACGCGAAATCCCATTGCGGACCCGAGCATTCTGGGTGTGAACACGGGTGCCGCTTTGTTTGTTGTTTGTGGAATCGCGTTTTTGCATATCAATGCAGCAAACCAATATATTTGGCTAGCTTTAGCTGGAGCAGTGATAACAGCAAGTCTCGTATTCGGTATTAGTTCTATGGGACAAGGAGGGGCCACTCCCCTCAAGTTGATCTTGGCGGGAGCCGCTACAAGCGCGGCTCTCTCTTCCCTCGTCGTCATGATCATACTTCCGCGCTCTTATGCCATGGACCAATTTAGATTTTGGCAGGTCGGAAGTGTTGGATCAGGGACTTGGAGTGCTATCGCCATCTTTATCCCTTTTCTCATCATCGGGATATCGATCGCTATTATAACTGCTCCGGCCCTTAACGCCCTGGTACTTGGAGATGACGTTGCCACCGGACTGGGGGTTCGAACAGAAATCTTGAGACTAGTCGCCGCTTTCGCCAGTGTTATATTGTGCGGGGCAACTACTGCGCTGGCCGGTCCTATCGCCTTTGTCGGGCTTTTATCCACGCATGTTATGCGGCTTATACTTGGCCCTGACTTGCGCTTTGTCATACCGATGTCTGCTATGGCAGGCGCAATTATCTTGACGATATCAGATGTATGTGGCAGGCTCATCGGTAGCCCTGGTGAACTTGAGGTCGGTGTTGTTACCGCATTTATCGGAGCGCCGTTACTCATTCTATTAGCTATAAAGTCGAAAGTGAGTTCATTATGATCAAACCATCTGTTGAATTGATTATGGCGGGCAGACGCCAAAGACGTCGCCGATGGATACTTGTTACCGGATTGCTTGCGTTATTGGCGTGTATACTTTGTTGCGCGATGCTGTTGCTTGGGAACACGATTTATCCGGTTACAGAAGTCATTCGGGCGCTTTCAGGCGAACAGATTCCAGGTACGTCATTTGCGGTGAATACAATCCGCTTACCGAGAATGCTGGCGGGACTTTTTGCCGGATTTGCTTTTGGTCTTGCTGGCAGCATCTTTCAAACGATGTTGCGCAATCCTCTTGCCAACCCGAATGTCATTGGAATTACTACCGGCTCAAGCGCAGCGGCAGTTTTCTGTATCATCGTGCTTCAAACCAGTGAATCGGTCGTTTCTTTAGCTTCAGTGATGGCTGGCCTTGCCACCGTCATGATGATTTATCTCTTATCTAGCAGAAAGCCCTTTTCGATTGGGCGATTAATCTTGGTTGGAATCGGCATACAAGCGATGCTTGACGCCGGCATATCCTATCTGCTTCTCATTGGCGCACAACAAGACATTCCCGCAGCACTCAGATGGCTGAGCGGGAGCCTCAATGGCTCCCAGATGCATGAGCTTCCGCCACTGATGATAACGGTTTTGATCTGCACTCCTATCATTATCATATTGGGAAAACAGCTCAGTTTGCTGGAGCTTGGCGATCAAGCGGCGACATCTCTCGGCGTACGCACGAATACAGTCAGAGTAATACTTATTCTAAGTTCAGTCTGTATGCTTGCTGTTGCTACGTCTGTCACAGGACCCATCGCCTTTGTCGCGTTTCTTTCGGGACCAATTGCCAAAAGATTGGTTGGATCTGGGTTTTCCAACGCCCTTCCTGCGGGGCTTGTTGGTGTGAATCTTGTTCTGGGAGGAGATCTGATTGGACAGTTTGCTTTTGAAACCCGTTTTCCTGTCGGCGTCATCACTGGCATAGTAGGAGCGCCATATTTGATTTTCTTGCTGATCCGAATGAATCGAAAGGGAAGTTTATAAATGAAACCAGTGCATCTTTTCAAAGTCGAGCAAGTCGTGGCAGGGTACGATCATAAAACCGTTATTCAAGATGTTAGTCTGGTTGTTCCTAGTGGCAAAATAAGCGTGATGATCGGAGCAAACGGCTGTGGGAAATCGACGCTTCTAAAAACAATGGCTAGACTGATCAAACCTTCATCTGGACAGATCATCCTCGATGGAAAGCCGATCAGTCAATTTCCACCAAAACAATTGGCTCGAATTTTAGGATTGTTGCCGCAATCTCCTGTCATTCCAGAGGGAATTACGGTTGCGGATCTGGTGGGGCGTGGAAGATTTCCGCATCAATCTTGGCTTAGCGGATGGACTAAAAAAGATTATGAAGCTGTTGCAGAAGCCATGGAATTTATGAATATTATCGAGTTCGCCAATCATCCTATTGACGAACTTTCAGGCGGTCAAAGACAGCGCGTCTGGATTGCTATGGCTCTTGCGCAACAACCGGACATTTTACTGCTCGACGAACCAACAACATTCCTAGATATTACATATCAAATCGAAATTCTCGACTTGCTTACTGACTTAAACCGAAAACATGGAACAACGATTGTCATGGTCCTTCACGACATCAATTTATCTGCACGCTATGCCGATTATATTTTTGCGCTCCACAAGGGCAGGCTTGTGGCCGAAGGAGAGCCATCCAAAGTGATTACGAGCACATTGATCAAAGAAATCTTCGGCCTCGATTGCACAGTAATCGAAGATCCTCTTTCAGGCTCACCGATGGTGGTGCCGAAAGGTCGACATCATGTTCACTAGTAGGCGTCAAACGTCCCCCTTCTTAAGGGGGGTGACGCCTACATTATTTAGATCATTGCACGAAACAAATAGGTTGTAAAATTTATAATAGGTATTCCGATTTTTCCCCATAAAAAACCCCTCCATAATAGACAGATGAATAGTCCATGTTAGCTTCAAACCCTAGGCTTCGCGAGAAACGAGCATCTATTTTGATGGAATTTTTTCCTTAACCTGCTTTGATGTCGCTACGATCAGAAAGCTAACAATCTAAGAACCATGAACTCACCTTTCCTAGATAAGGCTCCATGCCTTGGTTTGGTTTGGATATTGCCAAGCTCCAAAGAACGTTGCGATATTTTCGGCGATCCATATAAAAAACCGATAAGCACAAAAGAAAGGAAGATCGGCATACGGTAACGAGTTCCACCAACCTCGTATGTGACCCATGCTGGCCAAAAGACGAACATGACAAGTCCAGACAGCCACCAACGAACGTCCATCCAATAATGATGGGTGAAAAAATTCAAATAATCGCAGCTGCAAGAGGGACAACCACCATAAACGGCGGCCACTTAACCAGTTCAACCGTAAGCCTCCTCCACTCCTAGCAAAGATAACTCGCTACACTTGCGTACATGAACCCGCTATATAAAGGCACTCCGAAAAAATTTGGAATATCCTTACTCTGGATAAAACCAGGAGCCCATATGCACCTTGAAAAGTTCAAGAGCTAGGCCGAAGCGAACAGCCTGGCACTGTTCTCCTAGGTCGATATACACTAACTTCGCAAACACATGCTTTTCGAATTTGCCAAATGTCATGCCTGTTTCCGCTTCTATTTCTTTCTGCAACGTCGCGACAAATTCTTCGTACGATTCATTGGCCATAACCGTTAACGTATTGACGTTGTAGTCTTGAACATGTTCACCGTTTTGGTTGACCGCTAAGCGCAAGCCGCGGTCGATCTCCTGCCGTCTTGACACATATGTCCCCGCTGAATCTTTTAATGTACAAATTTGAAACACATTCGAGTTATCCCAGCCTTCGCGGAGCGCAGAATGGGAAAAATAAAGTGAAGCGGTTCTGACATTACAGTTCTCTTTTCTCTTATCTTGTCGAACTTTGATACTGCTCAAGGAGTGATATTACACCAATTTAAAGATAGGAAAAAGGTAAAACTTAAGCTTTACCTTTTCTTGTGGAACAATTCTGTGAAACAAGATTTTTCGAGCGGTGCCAGGCACGCAGCCCAATGTATGATGAGCGGTAACATAATCTTTGACACGCTCGCTGAATGTTTGCGTATGAGTCCCTTCTGCTTGATCATTACTCTACTTCACTTATATAAAATTTCCACGGGACAGTGTACCTTGGTTAGAGGATTTCCGTTTGTAATTCTTGCGTTCAAGACCTCGCTCTTTCTCCTGTGAAACATTTCTGTGAAACAAGATTATTCGGGCGGTGCCAGTTGGAGTGAGCCTTCGAAAGTAGACATGTATAAATTCGGGGAAACATGCTTATACAGAGAATAAAAAGGAGCGGATCAAACATGTCTACAAAAAGAAGGAACGTTATTCACCAGAATTGAAACTCGAAGCGGTAAAAAGAGCCTTGTCAGGGGAAAGTGTAAAAGTCATTGCACACCACCTTGATATTACAGATCCCGACTATATTTATAAGTGGATTGACCAATATGAAATGTACGGTGAAGTGGGATTGAACCGAAAAAGAAGGAACCATCCTCAACTGGATAAAGATGCTATCATACAAGAGCTAGAAATGGAGAATGAAATTTTAAAAAAGTATCTTCAAATCCTAAAAAGGGAGGGAAAACTGCGAAATTCAAAGTAGTGGATGAGCTAAAAACGAAATATCCAATCACGAAAATATATGAAAAACTACAAACCTCAAGGGCTGGTTATTATAAATACTTAAAAAGAAAAAAGAATCTAAGAAAGACCAACAATTAAAAGAATATATCTCTCTTATTTTCCATGAACACAAAGGAAGATACGGCTATCGAAAAGTTTATGCCGAATTAAGCAATCAATATCGTCTGTCCGTGAGTGAAAAAGTCGTACGGCGTGCGTAAGTTAGGTCTAAAATGCCAATCGCGCCTAAAAAGAAAGCAACCGGTTAAAGTAAAAAGGCAACTTCAGCTGGATACATTTATGAAAATCTATTAAAGAGAGACTTTTCTACGACACGGCTGAATGAAAAATGGGTCGCAGATGTGACGGAAATCGCCGTGGACGATGAAAAACTCTTTGTTTCTGCCATCATGGATGTACACAATAATGGAATTGTAGGTTATCAGATTTCACAAACACATGATGTTCAACTCGTCGAAGATTCTCTATTATATGCTTTAGAAATAAGAAAAATCGATGACTCCTTAATCCTTCACACGGATCAAGGAATGCCATATCGATCCACGAGATGGAAAACACTCATGGACACGTTTTCGATTACACCAAGTATGTCAAGAAAAGCCAATGCTCTTGATAACTACTTCTCTATCCTTACTTAAAAGTCTTTTACAACATCATTTAATAATGAAAAAACAGAAGCCTAGTAGCTTCTGTAGTTAATAACTTATTTCCAACTCAACATCCACAACATAAACTCACTAACATTTTTCTTTGGTCCGATCAATTCATATTCGTACCAATCGATTCAAAGTGTTTGCTAATGAAGTCGATTTTCGCCTTTTCTTCCGGGCGTAAAAACTCTTCAATTTCCGTGCCTTTCGTTTCGAGGACGAAGAATAGTTTTTCTTCACCATCTTTGTCAATGACGAGTGCTCAGTTAGGATACGCGACTTACATTTTTATAACAATCGATTAACAAAGTGAATGGAGACTGACAGGAATCCAGATTATTATTATATTTTATTTAATTAAGGTGGGAGATTAATCAACTCCCCCATTTATATCTCATCCTTTCCTGTCAGTCTAAATCCTCACTTTTTCCAGAGTTGTTTTAAATACCAGTAACGAATCTTAATTTCAAAAATGATATTATCAAATAAACTTTGAATAACAACAAGGAAAGACAGGAAAAGCAACTTGGTATCTTCATATCTATAAAGCGAAATAAATTCAACAGTCATAAGAAATGTCAAATAAAAAACAAAACGAATCATAATTATCAATCATCCTTTCCAACATTAATAATAAAACTTCGTTGCATGGAAAGGATGAGACCCTCCACAGGGGAATGAGGGTATGAAAATATGCTATTACTCCATTTATATGCAGCTATTTTTTGTTAATTCCCAAAACTAATATTCTCAATCTTGTAATTTGATTCAAATAACCACTGAAATTTCTTTAATTTAAACAAAATTAACAATACTCTTACTTTTGTTGTAAAATAATAGTAAATACTAAAGGGATTGGAGGCGATAACTATATGAGCTCATCTAAAATTGACATTTCGAAGATGATTGAGGAAGGACAGGAAATAGCAAGCAATCAAAATGAACTTCACACATTTCGTCAACATAATGATTTATTTATCTCGACTAAGCAAGATGAAACAGATGGTTGGCGTGATCCGTTTCAAAGAGATTATGCCCGAGTTCTTCATTCTTCTTCATTCCGAAGATTACAGGGAAAGATGCAACTTCTTGGCACTCAAATTAGTGATTACTATCGCACTCGTCTTACTCATTCGCTTGAAGCAAGCCAAATTGGGACAACCATTTCTAGAAAAATAGAACATGAAGGTGTTAAAGTAAACTCGGCATTGGTCGCAATGGCATGCTTAGCTCATGATATAGGCAATCCACCGTTCGGCCATTATGCAGAAAAAGAGTTAAATAAATTGATGAAAGACGATGGCGGATTTGAAGGAAACGCTCAAACACTACGCATTCTTTGCAAATTAGAAAAGAAAAGTTCACACTATGATGGACTTAATCTAACTAAAGCCGCTTTATATTCTGTTGTTAAATATGGCGTTTATAACACATCAGATTGGCAAATTGAACAACAAAAATTTCTTTATGAAGAAAATAAGCAGAATTTAGAAGATAATGGAAAAATGAAAATCCAAACGATAGAAGCACAAATTATGGAACTTGCAGATGACATCGCCTACTCCACTCATGACCTGGAAGATGGATTAAAATCAGGAATTTTATCGATAGACGCTGTATTAGGGCAACTTGAAACTGAAGAATTAAGAAGGGAGTTCCAAGAATTATTGCAAAAAGCATATAAAAACTGCGGTGAGACGTTCGGTGATGCTGCATTTAAATCGATCACTTCTACATTAATCGATACATTTATTAAAGACATCGGTGTAGTCGAGTTAACTGAAAAACAACGTCAAAAGAAAGGTACCTCTTTTAAATATGGCTTGGGTTTGCGAACAAAAGGAAAATTAATGGATGGATTAAAAAAAGCTGTAAGAAATATTCTCATCGAAAAACCAAGTGTAGCGTTATACGAAATCAGAGGAGCACAGATAGTCAATCGCTTGTTTGAACTCTTAAACGATGACAAATATGAAAGACTACTACCTCCTGAGTATCGAGCGTTAATTCAAAAAGGAGAGCCGAAGAAACGTGTTGTATGCGATTATATAGCCGGAATGACAGATCATTACGCTGAACAACTTTACAAACAGTATTTTGGAGAGCTAAATTTACAAATTGAGGCTGTCTCAGAAAGTCGGTAAAACGACCTTTTGAGGCCAGACTCGTTCGATCCTCATCCAAATGGATCATCTAAACGGTCGGAAATCATCTGCAAAATCTGGAGCAGTTCGTAAATAATTTTGCAAATGATTTCCAAATCGATTTGAAAAGGGATTTCAAAATAATTTACTAATTGATAGTAAAAAGGAATCAGAGTGGTTTCAACTCTGATTCCTTTAACCAAAATGATTGTGTCAGCTTTTATACTTTTATATCCCCGCTAGGCACATCACTTTGTTATAAGGAGAGGCTATCACTTTCTACAGTTTCTCTTTTATTATACTAACTTCGATATGCTTCGGGGTGTGTCAAGGGTATGTTTGATAAAAGTTTGTTTCATTTCATTGATAACATCATTGTTAGGATTCATAAGTGTTTTCTTCTTTTCCCCTAAACCATAAATAGTTATAATGTAGATTAAAGTACATTTTTGTTATATTATGTATAGAACGTGTTGCAAAACGCATAACGAATGCATAAATGCACATACAAAATCCGCCACCTTGGAAATCATATACAGTGATCAAAACCAACCACTAAAGAGTGGACACTATCAGATTTCCAATTGGAACAGCGAACATGCATCTAACAAACCAACCAATACTTATTTCATTTTATAATTCTGTATATTTCTTTTTCGACCCAAACGCTTTCTCAATTGGATATTTTTGTTCATTTTTCTTGATTTTATCAATAATAGCTTTTTCTAGGTCAATCCCTAATTCGTGTGAAAGCAAGAGCGCATAAATGACTACATCGGCAATTTCGTCTTTTATATTTTCCAAGTTTGTTTTTATAGCCTCTTCGCTGCTTTTCCATTGGAAATTTTCCAGCAGCTCTCCTGCTTCTAGGCATAACGAAATCGCTAAGTCTTTTGCGGTATGAAACTGTTTCCAATTACGCGCATCGCGAAATTCAATGATTTTTTGCTGCAAGTGTTTCATGATCATTACCTCCGTTAGTGCTATTCTCTTTAAGTGTTATCGCTATCCATCAATCTCACAATCTCCTTAAACACCATCAAACACCATCGACGGCTGTTTGAGCAAAGCGTCTACCGAAAGTGTTTTGCGCTCGGTTTCTCTTGTGATAACCAGTTGCCCTCCTTCGAGCTTTATGACAATATCTTTGATGCGGTACGCTGTAATTTTAGACGCTTTATCCAAGGATAAACGCTAAACGCTCAGACGCTTGCTTTGGCCATTCGGAATGAGTTTATGCAATTCATCGTCTGTCCATAACTCCGCTTGCTCGGAAAATTGCGCCCAAGGGGACTCTTTATCTAACGCTTTTTGTATAATGTGAACGAGCCTTTTCGCACATTCATATCGTTCTTTTGCTGCTTGGGCGATATGGTTGCCTGTTTCAATGATCGTTGCTAGCGGAAGGACAAACGTTGCCCCACGTTTCTCTTCTTCCGTCAAAAGCTCGTTTACACGCCTGTAGTCCCAAATGTTCCCTTGCGCGCCGCATGTTTCTTTGCCGGGAACTTGCAATCAGCAACATAAAATCGACGTATCAATGACAAGGATTTTTCGCTTCACCGCTCCTCACTTCCTTGACGAGACAGCGTTTCTTCGATTTCCCCTTCTGCCACTAGCTTGCCGATCGATCCGCCTGCAAGAAGCTTCGACAACGATTGAATATCTTCTAATGGTGTCAATTCACTTGCCCCGTCCTCCATCGAACGATGAGCAACAATGATAAACGGAATCATTTCCGGTCCCAACTCATCCAGTAACGCCGGATTATGTGTTGTCATCAAAATATCAATTTGCCGATCGGTACCAATTTCATTTAACATATCAATTAAAATTCCCGCACGGGAAGGGTGTAGGCCATTATCAATTTCTTCGATCACAATAAGACTTCCTTTCGGACAGGTCAATAATGCCGTCAAAATTCCGATAAAACGTAGCGTGCCATCCGACATGCAGCGCGCATCGACAATCAACTTTTTGTCGCTTCCCGGCCATTGCTCTTCACAGTACAACATCGCATCTGTTTTAAAACGGCCGACCGGCTCCGCCCAAACTCGCTGGACATCTCCTTCTGGAAGGAGGGAGACGTATTTCGAAAGCAATTTTTCCATTTGTTTCTTTTCTTCTTTCGGCAATGCCGCCAGCACTCCTGCTACATTAGAGGCATTGCTCGCAAGGCGGTTGGAAAACGGTTTATAATCACGCATCAAAGCAGGAGCGGGATCTAATATAAAAACATTTTCCAATGTATGCACAACAAGTTGTATAGCTTCATCCACTTCAGGATGTGTTTCTTGGTTTTTTAATTGGCTAATAACCGATACAGAACGTTTGAACGGTTTCTTTTTTGTGCGTCTTCCATTATAAACTGAAGCAGCAACCGTCGGGCTGTCTCCTTTGCTGTAGCAGTGAACAATTTTATCCGTTTGTTCATTTTTCTATCTATTTTCACTAATGACTCTGAAACAAGTTCCACATCGGATTTTGTACTCACTTCAATGCTATAATGATAGTCTGTTTCTTCATCGCCTTCGATAACTACTTCTAATATAAAAGAAGAATGTGGATGCTTAGCAGCCCATTCAACACCACCGCGTATCGCTTGAATGTTCGCTTCTAAAAGAAGAGCAGAATCTCCCGATAAAATCGTCTGTAGCTCTTTTCTTGTACCACTCGGCTCAAAAAAGCAATACTGTCTAACGCGTTCGATTTTCCGCTTGCGTTCGTTCCAATTAAAACCGTTAACGGATCAATGTATAATGTTGCATTAGAAAAACTTTTCCAATTTTTATAATGAACTTCTTTCAACATTCGATCACTTCCTAATCAAACTTCCATTTGTCAAATAGGTAATCCGGAAAAATCATTGTCTAATAAAAAACTCTTATAATTAGAATACATACAACCTAATTACAAGAAGGTCATATTGAAAATTATACCATCTTTTAAGCATTTTCAAAAGAGATAGATTCGCTTCGATTGAATCAAGACTTTGTGGGAGATTTTTTGCGCACAAAAGGGATTTTTTGTATTTTCCAATTATAGAGTCGTTTCTATAAGTGTTTTCTAATACTCTCATCCTGCATTCGGTGGCATTATGTCCATTTTTTAAATTCCCCTTAATGATTGGAACGCTGCATATAGAAGATGATCGAATGACCGTTGTAAATAAGCGATGTTATTCCGCGCCACATCCACTACTTGAGTTTTTACCTTCTTTACTAAAAGAAACCTGAATAGCTTCTGTCTCAATATAAACTTATTATAAACTAAGCGTCCGTAGCATAAACGCCTCCACATCATTCTCCGGACCGACAAATTCAATATCAGTGCCAATTGCTTCAAAGTGCTTGCGGGCAAACCACTTTTGAATCAATTGTTCGCTGTCGAAATCGACGGAATAGACCGTTTTATATTTGATTTTGTCCCATAACTGTCTGAACTCTTCCTGATTGAATACAGACATATTTAATTTCACTTTTTGCTTCTTGGTCGCGTCTTTGATCGGCAATGCTTGCAAGTGGCGTTTTATTTCTTTGACGATCGCCAGAAGCCATGGCTGAAACTCTGTGCTTAAGCGCAAATCATCGTTTTCTATCGCTTGCTTTATTTCAGAGGTAACCATGCTATGCTTGTCGATATAACCGTTTCGCTTTAATTCTTCATATAATTTTACCGATAAATCGTAGCCCATTTGCACCGGCTCTTCTGTCTTCTCATCGACATAAACGAGTTTGGCGAATATATGTTTTTCGATTTTGCCGAATTTGACTCCTGTTTCTTCTTCGATTTCTTTTTGCAGCGTCGCAACAAACTCTTCGTACGATTCGTTCGCCATGACCGTTAGCGTGTTGATATGATAGTCTTGCACACGCTCCCCGTTTTGGTTGACAGTCAGACGCAATCCGCACCCGATTTCCTGCCGTCTCGATGCATACGTGCCAGCGGAATCTTTCAACGTACAAATTGCGTCAGGAGGGGAATGCTTTCATTTGATCTTCCTGCCTCTGTATTCCCCGCAACTCAACTCGATCGAACGTTTATGGAAATGGCCCAAGGATGCAGTCATTGCCAATGTGTCTCACAAAGACCAAAAGGATATTGACCAAGCCATTGTCCGGTTTATGGACTATATTCTCTGACACCCGGAAGAAGTGCTTCAACGCCTAGGGTGTGCTGCGTAATGCAGAGGTTAACCTTTCAAGATGCATGTATATAGAATAAGCTGAATAGTTATTTCTTTTTTTACAGTGAAGACTATGAAAATATCAATATTCCACTCGTTCTTCCGCCACTTGATCCATTTCTCTCGAAGAATGATACTGAATTCTGCTTTTGAAAAACCTCTCCGTATCTTTATCCATAAAATACACGTAGCATCCTTTCATTCCACATGTAAGAAGAACGCGATACGTATTTTTTACTAAATCAATAAACTTTTCCTTTGATCTTTTAACAACAGTGTCATAGGAATGTTCTTTATGGATCAAGTCCGCGAAATTGTGTAAAAAAGCGATTCTATTTTCCCGTAATTCAAGTCTACTGTACTGGCAATGGAATTTTACACAATAATTTGGATTTGACCCTTCAGCGATTCCCGGACGCTATACTTTCCTGTTTTTCAAACAGATGGCTATTTTTTCTTCGGAAACATAATGAAGAATATCTTGCAAAGAATATCGATACGGATTTAACTCATATACAATCGGACCTTTAAAATTCATTTGCCGCAGCATTTCCAGCACGCCATTCACCGCGCTGTTTTTGTCATCTGGCAGCAAGTGCAAATCGGACGCGCCATCGTTATCCGAATAATGAACTGCCGCTAACAAGCCGCCCAGTTTCGCGATGACATCCTCTATATTTTCCTTCATCACCAATGGGTGACCTACATCTAAACAAGCTTTTACATTTGCTTCATCTAACAACGATTTCCACTCCGAAAAATGTGACGCGATATGATGAGAATAATTCAAGCCATCGGCGATAAGATTTTCCAATAGGAGTTCTACCCCAAGTTCTGCCGCAATTGCCGCCATTGCCATTAACCGTTTCTTCACTTTTTCTATAGCTTCATCTCTTTCTTCGGAAGCCCAAGCATATCCGCCGTGTAGCGTTGCATGAACTCCCTCGTATTCCCGCAGTTTTTCATCCACTCTATCAGCACTTTTTCCGTATGGTTCCATACTGTGATGTCGGGAGTGGCTAAATTCAAATCGTGAAAAGGCAGGTGCATTCCGATTTCCAATCCACATTGCCTAGCGTATTCTAAATATACAAGTGCTCTTTTATGCTCGCACCAAATTTCGACGCCCGCGAATCCAGCTTCTTTTATTTTTTGAAAATGCGCCAGTTCGGCGTTTGGTCCAATTGACCATGTGCTTATCCATCTTTTCACAAAATCACCCCATTAAAGTTTGGTTGGAAAGTGAGGAAGCAAACTCATTATTTAACTCTTCTAATTTTCTCCCTTTCGTTTCCGGCGCGAGCCAAAGCGAAATAAGCAGACCTAACAAGCCGATAGCCGCAAAAAACCATAAAGCCGCTCTGTTTCCCCACGCCGCAACTAAATTAGGGAAAACGAGGATTCCTAAAATCGAACCGACGCGGCTGACGGAAGTCGCCAATCCGGAAGCGCTGGCGCGAATACCAGTTGGAAACAGCTCTGTTGGATAAACAAAATTGAGAATGCCTCCGCCCATCAATGACATACATCGCTTTACGGCCGTATTTATCCGTGAGGTTGCCAAACCACATCGCTCCGATAAAGGAGCCGATCACAGCGGAAGAAGTAAGCAATCCTTGCATGATAGGCGTTATTTCCCATTGATTCAAAATAAGCGGCATTGCGACGGCAATAATAGTTAAATCATAGCCATCGAGAAACGTCCCACCCGCCGACAACAGCGTGACTTTTCTTTGAAACTTCTTTAACTTCGGCGAGTCCAAATATTCAAAGCTCATTTTTATTACCTCCATTTCGTTTAAAATGAAAGTGCGGAAAAAACTGCTTTTCCCTCCTTTACGATCCATACATATGTATCTATCGCCATCATAAAATCTGTTTGTGAATGTTATCTTTCATCTATATGAATTTTTTGTAAAAATATTCTAAAAATGGTCAAAAAAGAAACTGGCTTTCCTTTCCTGCGTTTCAGCGATAGCAATAAGGAAGCCAGTCTTTTTATGACAAGCAATATGAAAAAAGCTAAATAGATGTCCCCTCTCTCCGCTTATTCCACTCATCCAAAAATGCAGGAAGCCGGCTTTGGTGCGGAACGATGGCGCGCTTGTAGTAGGTTTCCCATTCTTTTGGCTGCTTAAGAATATTTATGTAAACATGGCGGATTTCTTATATATTCCACCGCATGACGGTGCGCATTTATTTCTTAGTAAATTAAGCCATTGAGACCGTGAAATTTCAAATTGTACCATGTTTCAAGTTCTATTAAAAAGAATTGGATCCCTCCCCCGCTCTTTTCCTGTTTTCTATATAACACTTAAATAACAGCAAGATGCACAAAGCTAAGTTCTGATTATTGTGTAAGATCCGTTCACAGTCCAACGAATTTAATCATTGGGAACAATAACTGCTTTTTGCCGTTTCTTTTTATGCCAATTCCCGCACTTCATCACTGCACAAAAACGTTTGCCATGATAATCCCTTTGACATCTAACGATTAACAACCTGGACAGATACATCAACCCCAATCACTCCAACAATTTGTTTATGATGGAAAATCGGAGACGAAATCGTGATGCAAGGGCGTTTTGTCAAAGCGGAAGTATAAATATTGGAAACATACGTCCGGCCTTTGCTCGCTTCGATAAACCATGGGCGCGCTTTAGCATTCACAAGGCCCGCAGGGGGATTAGAGTAAACAAACGTCCCATCTAAGTTGTTGGACCATATTGCTTCAACATACGGATGGGATTGTAAAAATTCATCGAGAAATTTTTTATGTTGATATTGATTCATTTCATATAGCGGGCGGGACTGAAGAAGATGGAAAAGCGCTTTTTTTGTATTGTCAATCACTGCTTCATCAATGTGAATGGCAATGCCGGCTTCATCTTTAATCAGGCTTTGCAATTCATTGGACGTTTTTTCTAAAGCATCGTTGATGGACAGGATTTGCTCCACGTTTTGGTGCTGATGGTCCATATCCACCGCAACTTTATAGGCATGTTCCTTATTTTCCAGCGCCATGTCAGAAATTGCCTCCAATAAAACCGCGATTTTTTGGACGCTGTCTGTTTGTGCGTCCACCGCTTGCGCCGAATCGGACACCATCATAGCGATGCCACTTAACTTCTCTTTAAACGAATCCAAAATGGCAAGGACGTTTATCATTTCCTTTGAACCGTTTTCGATTTGTTCCGTTTCTTTCTTTACCATGCCTGTTGTCGAGGCAATTTCTTTTTGAATGACGGATAAAATTTCTCTTGTTTGTTCAACAGCTTGGGACGTTTGGCCCGCCAACTTCCCCACTTCATGCGCCACAACCGCGAATCCCTTTCCATGTTCTCCCGCCCTTGCCGCTTCAATGCTGGCGTTTAATGCAAGAATGCTTGTTCTTCGTGAAATTGCATCGATCGTGGAAAGAATTTGGTTGATTTGCTGCGAGCGGTTCACCAAGCTGTCCATTTGCTGCAGTAAAACGCGACGGCTTTTGCGCAACTGATCCATTTCGTCTTGCAATTTTTTTAACGCCTTCCACGATTGAATCACTTCTTCATAAAACAATTGGCTGCTCGAATGAATTTCTTGTGAAGCCGCAGAAATTTTTAAGGCAGACGATTCGATCATTCTCATTTTTTCCGATACTTCCAGCGTGTTCTTTACCGTTTCTTCGAGTTGGTTCATCAGTTCCATCGTGCTCTGTTTGCTTGATTCGGATGTTTGGTTTAAAGAAACCGCCGCCAATTTCATTTGTTCAATGATTCCCTTCAATTGATCGGCCGCAACTTCGATTTGTCCAGCAGCATCGCGATCATTCCGCGGAGGGGTGTGATTTATATTTTTACCTTTTTCCTTTTTTAATAGATGCTTTAATACAAACATAGAAAATATCACCTTTTCATGTAATATTTTATTACAAGATTATAACATATCATGGCATGTAAGAACACTTTTTTCAGCCGCACAAGATAATGAAATTATGAAAATGACAAAAAGAACCTCCAGTCCATCTTGATGATCATCAAAGGCTATATCCACAAAATGCGGAAACATTTTATTTCCCCGAATTCCAATTTACATGTTGGAATTTTGCATAATCATTTACACCTAAATCAGCACTTCTCAGCATCTTGTTAAGTTGTCTCGATGTTTCAGCAAAAGAACGAATTTTGTTTTCCTAGAACCCCAAGTTTACTGACCGAAATTTACTTAGAATGTTGTCGACTACATTCGCAACTATGCTGTCGCAAAACGCGAAAAAAGGGAAACCGTTTTGGCTTCCCCTTTTCTCCGGTTTATATTCAGTTTTTATAAGCACAATATGGGCGCAGTTTGACGCCGATAAGGCTCCCAAGAAAAGCGAAAACGAACCAAACCCAGCCATGGGCGCTGAAGGAAACAATGCCGCTGAAGTAAGCGCCGATATTGCAGCCGAACGCAAGGCGGGCGCCGTAGCCCATCAACAAACCGCCGATAAGGGCTCCGATCGTCATGCGCGACGGGCGTCTCCATTGAATCGGTTTGGCGTACCGTCCCGCAAACGCCGCGGCAAGCAGCGCGCCAAACATTAAGCTGATATCCATCACGGTTGTTGTATCTTGGTATAACGGGCTTTTCAGCGCATTTAATTTCGCCGGATCTTGCCAATATGACCATTGTGTCGGATCAACACCGAACAATTGAACGAACTTCGCCCCCCAAAGAGCGAACGCGGAAGTAATGCCCCACGGTTTGCCGCTAACGATTAATACTAAAACGTTCATGATTGCAAGCAAGATCGCGCCAACAAGAAGAGACCATGGGCCTTTATAAATCGCTTTCCAGCCGTTTTTATTTTCGATTTTCGTGGAAACTAGCTTACCGTGGCGGCGCTTTTCGATGACGGTCACGACGTAATAAACGAGCGCCAATAGCGCCAGTTGAAGGAGAAAGCCGCCGACAGCGCCAAGCTGGTGGATAAGCGAAATCGGCGCTAAATGCGGCGTGTTCATCCAAAAATCAAAATGGGTCGTTGCGATCACCGAGCCGGCGATAAACCCGATTAAAGTAACGATGCCGTTCGTATCGCCGCCGCCGATATGGTAAAGCGTGCCGGACGCGCAGCCATCGCCAAGCTGCATTCCGATCCCGAAAATAAACGCGCCGACAATGACAGAAATGCCGACATCATACACATAGCCCGCAACCGCATGGCCGAATATCGATCCTTTCAACAACAGCGGCATGAAGAAAATGCTCGCCACTAGCATCATGATCATTTGTGCGCGAATCCCTTCCCCTTGGCGGTACAAAATAAATTTCCGCCAAGCGGACGTAAAACCGAAATGCGCTTGATACAACACAAAGCCTCCGAATGCTCCTAGCACGTACAGCAGCGCTTGCTGCCAAGAAACGCGGCTATATAAAAACAACGCGCCCCCGACCAATACGACTAACGCAACAGCGATAATAAACGAAGTCGGATTTTTCGGGGAATTCGTTTCTTGTTTGACTTGTACAACCGTTTGTTTTTTTACAATAGTATCCAATTTATCTTCCTCCTTTCTTCTTTTGACGCATTTAATAGTATAACAAATTCGATGGATTTTCTAGGTTTTTGCTTATGTTTTGCCAGTTTCGAAAATTCATAGCACTTACGCGGTGCTACTAACGCGATGCTGCTAAAAAGAAAGAGAAAAAGGCCGAGGACTAACAGCCCGTTTCTTTTGCGCAAAGTCTGAAAGTCCGTCATGTGAGAAAAGAAGGGATAAGCATTTCGCTTTCCATTCCGCGTATTTTCTTTTACAATATAATTGACTTACAGAGAATGGAAAGGGATGCAGCAATGAGAGTTCTTGAAACATATATCGTCGCAGGATTGACGGGTTTGCTGTTTTATCATCTCCATTCCCCCATCCCATGGATGCTTGGAGCGATTACAGGAATGCTCCTCTGGAAAACGGTCGTCAAGCGAAAGGTAGCGGCGCCCAAAGCGTTATCCAACAGCGGGCTTATCGTATTAGGGACGTATTTCGGACTGTCCTTTACAAAAGAAACGTTGGCGACGATCGCCCCGTATATTGTTCCATTTCTTGCTGTAGCCGTTTTATTAATTGCCATTAATATTTTGAATAGCATCGCAGTGACGAAATGGACGCACATCGATAAAGTGACGAGCGTGTTTGCCTCGGTTCCCGGCGGACTGTCGGAAATGGTTGCCGCAAGCGAGTCGTTAAACGCCAATACCGCTTTAGTGACGATTTTCCAAACGATTCGTTTATTAACGGTCGTTTTTCTTGTGCCATCGATCGTCGTTTATTGGTTAAACGGCAATGCAGCGGCAAGCAGTGCAACCGCTCAGGCAGTAGCGGCTTCTTCCGATGGCCATTACGCTTGGTTTTTGTTAAGCATTTTTGGAGCGCTTCTGTTGCGGAACGTCATTCCGGCGGCATACGTCGTCGGACCGCTCGCCGTAACAGCGGCAATGCATGTATTCGGAGTAAACTTGCCGTCACTGCCTGCATGGTTGATCATTTTGGCGCAAATCAGCGTCGGAATGAACATGGGAAACCGCATTACATTAGAAGATATTAAGCTTGGCGGAAAATTCGGCTGGGTGTATTTCCTGCTCGCCCTAGTGTTGATTGCCCTTTCGTTTGGATGCGGCTATTTGTTTGCGAAATTAACGAATCTCCCGCTGGCAACCGCGCTATTAAGCCTTGCGCCAGGAGGGCTTGTGGAAATGGTATTAACGGCACAAACAGTCGGGGGAGATCCGGCAATTGTCAGCTCCTTGCAATTTGTGCGGTTTCTTCTCGTCATTATTGTCGTGCCGAACGTTTTGAAATGGGTATTCCGTAAATTCCCATCCATGGCAGAAACGTCGTGAAAAAACCGCTCTGTTTCCGTTGTAAACAGAGCGGTTTTATTCAGCTTCATCTGTCTTCTAGCCCAAACGTGATTGTCTTGCGCCGCTTCGCCCCCACAGCACTGCTTCTTTTCAGCCCGCCCACTCTCAGCCCGCGCCGATGCGAACCGTTTTCGTTTTTCTCATTTTGCCGGTTGATAAAATTCGATCCACTCGCCATCAGGACCAAGGAAAAACAAATATTTTGCGCCATTTGGCAGTGTCGTAATATCTTCCCATACAAGCGGAACGCCGAGCGATTGAAGTCGCTCTTTTTCTTGTTCAATTCCTTCTACCGTAAACGCGACGTGGTGCACCTTTCCTTCTGTCGGCAAATCCGGGTTGTATCCTTCGATTAATTCGACAATGACAGAACCGTTTAATCCTAAAAACGCCAGTTTCATTGAACCGTTTGTATGTGTCATTTCATGGAGCAATTCCAAACCGATGACATCTTGATAAAATTTTTTCGATGTTTCGATGTTTTTGACTTGAATGCCAACATGCTCGAATTTTTTTACTGCCATTATTATCTCTCCCTTTTTTATTATTTTTAAGATTGAGAAAATACTGCCCGCAAATATGGAGTCATATGTATGATCGAAATTCCTTTTTCCTCCAATTCGCAGAAAATGTAGCGGTCAAGCGCATAAGGAGCAGCGGCTTTCCATTCTTCGACTTCGGCAAGCGTCAGAAGCAAATAAAAATCTTTTCCTTGCGTATGGCCATATAGATGAAAAAAATTTGCATAACAATCAAAATGAAGCACTGTCTTTTTGTCAAATTGCAACAGCTGCTTTCTTACGCAGCGGGCGACATGGGAAGCGAACAATTGTGCTTTTAAATGCGCCGCCATATAACTGCGAATCGAGTCATTTTCGCGCACCCGACGTTCCCACCTCCTTCTGGACATAAAAACCCCTTTCGCCTGAATGATGCGAAAGGGGTCAGCCGTTCTTATCATCCAAAGCGAAACCGCTTTGCGGGTTGGAGCACCTTGCGAAATTGCAGGTTGCTGTGGAGTCATCGAGCCCGATCTCTCGTCCACTCTTGATAAGACTATATGTAATTTGTTTTTATCTTATCATGGTATCTTTGTGATGACAATCATTTTTTGTTTTCTACCATAGAAAAGAGAAGAGTAAAAGTGAAGTGACCCCTGTCAAGTAGACAGGAATAAAAAAGCACATTTAAGTAGCCTGA
>ERZ1673817.24-NODE-24-length-24537-cov-24.611796_pt1 | contig 24537 bp, 20 predicted proteins | sample MGYA00580146_ERZ1673817 | MGnify/ENA primary metagenome ERZ1673817 (study PRJEB41219, sample SAMN04549607) | soil metagenome | isolation source: soil | place: USA: New Mexico, Bitter Lake NWR | collected 2008-11-15 ...
ATGTTGCATCCTTATGCATAACTTCGAGTTTTTACTCTAGTTTTGCAACACCATCATTAATGTTAAAATATTTGTTCACAACTTCATAGTGACTTTCTTATCAAGAGAGGGGGAGGGACTGGCCCAATGAACTCTCAGCAACCTGACAGATGTCAAGGTGCTAAATCCAGACAGGCGAAGCGCCTGGAAGATAAGAAGAGACGATACATAAAAAGTCTTCTTCTTATAGAAGGCTTTTTTCTTTTACTAATTTCCATAGAACGGGGGAATGAGCGTGGGGCTTTTGCAAGATTTAAAAGAACGCATTCTCATCGCCGATGGCGCGATGGGAACATTATTATACTCGCACGGCGTCGACCGATGTTTTGAAGAACTAAATTTATCGAAACCGGAAGATATCCTTCATATTCATGAAGCATATATCGCTGCGGGCGCAGAAGTAATCCAAACAAACACATATGGGGCCAACTATGTCAAACTCGCCCGCTACGGCTTGGAAGATGAAGTGCCATCCATTAACCGCGCAGCAGTGCGGCTGGCAAAACAAGCAGCGAAACATAAAGCCTACGTGCTTGGGACGATCGGCGGATTACGCAGCATTAACAAAAGCGCCGTTTCCATCGATGAAATAAAACGGACATTCCGCGAACAGCTGTTTGTGCTGTTAAACGAAGACATCGACGGCTTATTGCTCGAGACATATTACGATTTGGAAGAATTAAAGACAGTGCTTGCGATCGCTCGCAAAGAAACGGATAAGCCGATTATTGCGCACGTCTCCCTTCATGAAGTCGGCGTTTTGCAAGACGGCACCCCTCTTGCCGAAGCGCTGGCGCAGTTAGAACAGTTGGGAGCCGATGTTGTCGGGCTGAACTGCCGGCTCGGTCCATACTATATGATCCGCTCGCTGGAGGAAGTGCCGCTGCCGGATCATGCGTTTCTTTCCGCCTATCCGAACGCAAGCTTGCCGGATTATCGCGACGGCCGGCTTGTCTATGAAACAAACACCGATTATTTCAAAGAAACTGCGCTGGCGTTTCGCGAACAAGGCGTGCGACTCATTGGCGGGTGCTGCGGGACAACGCCGAAACATATCGAAGCAATGGCAAACGCTTTAGTGGACCGGACACCAATTACTGAAAAAGCCGTAAAACAGCGTCATGTTTCGATTTCAATTCAAACGAACGAACCAAATGCAGCGCCTCCGCTGCAAGATATCGTCCGCGAGCGCCGTTCGGTGATCGTCGAGCTCGACCCGCCAAAAAAATTAGGAATCGGCAAATTTTTGGAAGGCGCCAAAGCGCTCAAAGCCGCGAATATTGATGCATTGACATTAGCCGATAACTCGTTGGCGACTCCGCGCATTAGCAATGTGGCGCTCGGCACCATCATCAAAGAGCAGCTTGGCGTTCGCCCGCTCATTCATATTACATGTCGCGACCGCAACTTGATCGGACTGCAGTCCCATCTAATGGGCTTGCATACGCTCGGCATCACCGACGTGCTCGCCATAACCGGCGATCCGTCGAAGATCGGCGATTTTCCGGGGGCGACATCTGTCTATGATTTATCGTCATTTGATCTCATTCGTCTTATTCGCCAATTTAACGAAGGGCTTTCCTATTCCGGAAAACCGCTCGGGCAAAAAACAAATTTCTCCATCGCCGCGGCATTTAACCCAAATGTCCGCCATCTGGACAAAGCAGTCGAACGCCTTGAGAAAAAAATTCAATGCGGCGCCCACTATTTTATTACTCAGCCATTATACTCCGAACAAAAAATTGAAGAAGTATACGAAGCGACAAAACACCTTCAGACGCCGATTTACATTGGTATTATGCCGCTAGTGAGCGCGCGCAACGCCGATTTCCTTCACCATGAAGTGCCTGGCATAACGCTTTCCGATGAAATCCGCGCCCGCATGGCGGCATGCGCAAATGACCCGGTCCAGTCGGCGCGCGAAGGAATCGCCATTGCCAAGTCGCTTATTGACGCCGCTTTTGAATTATTTAACGGCATCTACTTAATCACGCCGTTTTTGCGCTATGAAATGACCGTCGAACTCGTCCGCTACATTCACGAAAAAGAACAAGCCACTCAAGAAAGGGAGGTACTCCATGGGTAACATCACATTGCAGCAACAGCTTGAAAAAAAAATACTAATCATTGACGGCGCAATGGGAACAATGATTCAAAACGCGCAGCTTTCCGCTGATGACTTCGGGGGCGAACAATATGAAGGCTGCAACGAATATTTGACGCTCACCGCCCCGCATGTGATCAAACACATTCACGAAGCATATTTGCAAGCGGGGGCCGACATTATCGAAACGAACACATTTGGTGCGACTAGCATTGTGTTAGACGAATATGATCTTGGCCATTTGGCGCTTGAACTTAACATAGAAGCAGCCAAACTGGCGCGTAAAGCCGCCGACGCCTACTCCACCCCTGAATGGCCGCGCTTTGTCGCCGGTTCGATGGGGCCGACGACAAAAACGTTATCCGTCACCGGCGGCGTGACGTTCGAGCAATTAGCCGCCGCTTATGAAGAACAAGCGCGCGGGTTGTTACTCGGCGGCGTCGACTTGCTTCTGTTAGAAACATGCCAAGACACGTTAAATGTCAAAGCCGGCTTTATTGGGATTATGAAAGCATTCGCAGCGGTCAGAAAAAAAGTGCCAATTATGATTTCCGGGACAATTGAACCGATGGGAACGACGCTCGCCGGGCAAACGATCGAATCGTTTTTCATCTCTGTCCAGCATATGAAGCCATTTGCCGTCGGCTTAAACTGCGCAACCGGCCCAGAGTTTATGACCGACCATTTGCGCACGCTCGCTTCCTTGGCGAACACCGCCGTGAGCTGCTATCCGAACGCCGGGCTCCCGGATGAGGAAGGCTGCTATCATGAAACGCCGGATATGCTGGCGAAAAAAATCCAGCGGTTCGCCGAAAAAGGCTGGATTAACATCGTCGGCGGCTGCTGCGGGACAACACCGGAACATATCCGCGCCATCGCCGAAGCCGTCCGTGGCATTCCGCCGCGGCCGATTCCGGCATCGTTTGACGTTCACGCCGTCTCCGGCATTGATCCGCTTATTTATGATGAAACGATGCGGCCGTTGTTTGTCGGGGAAAGAACCAATGTCATCGGCTCGCGCAAATTCAAACGATTGATCGCTGAAGGAAAATACGAAGAAGCGGCCGAAATTGCACGCGCCCAAGTGAAAAACGGCGCGCATGTCATCGATATTTGCTTAGCCGATCCAGATAGGAATGAACAAGAAGATATGGAAAAATTTATACAACAAGTGATCAAAAAAGTAAAAGTGCCGCTTGTCATTGATTCGACGGATGAACGCGTGATTGAATGCGCCCTTACTTATTCGCAAGGGAAAGCCATCATTAACTCGATTAACTTGGAAGATGGGGAAGAACGGTTTGCAAAAGTGGTTCCGCTCCTTCACAAATATGGCGCCGCTGTCGTCGTCGGAACGATTGATGAACAAGGAATGGCGATTGGCGCCGAGCGGAAGCTGGAGATTGCCTTGCGTTCGTATGACTTGCTTGTAAATAAATACGGTGTTTCCCCACGCGACATTATTTTCGATCCGCTCGTATTCCCTGTCGGCACAGGCGACGAACAATATATCGGCGCCGCAAAAGAAACGATCGAGGGCATCCGCCTCATAAAAGAACGGCTGCCGCAATGTTTAACGATGCTCGGCATCAGCAATGTCTCTTTCGGGCTTCCGCCATTGGGCCGTGAAATTTTAAATTCTGTCTTTTTATATCATTGCACACAAGCCGGGCTTGACTACGCGATCGTTAATACGGAAAAGCTAGAACGGTTCGCTTCGATTCCGGAAGAAGAAGTCCGATTGGCCGAAGAGCTGCTGTTTAACACGAACGATGAAACGTTAAACACGTTTATCCAATTTTACCGCAATAAAATGAAAGAGCCGAAAAAAGCCAAAACAGAGCTTAGCCTGGAAGAACGGCTCGCCAACTATGTTGTCGAAGGCACGAAAGATGGGCTGTTCGCCGATTTGGAACAAGCGTTGCAAACGTACGCCGATCCGCTTGACATCATTAATGGGCCGCTGATGGCGGGAATGGATGAAGTCGGGCGGCTGTTTAACGACAACCAGCTCATTGTCGCTGAAGTATTGCAAAGCGCAGAAGTCATGAAAGCAGCGGTCGCCTTTTTAGAGCCATATATGGAGAAAAAGGAAAGCAGCACAAAAGGAAAAGTGCTTCTCGCCACCGTCAAGGGCGACGTTCACGATATCGGCAAAAACTTGGTGGACATCATTTTAAGCAACAACGGCTTTCATGTCATTGATCTCGGAATTAAAGTGACACCACAAAAGCTGATTGAGGCCATTCAGGCAGAAAAGCCAGATATCATCGGATTATCCGGGCTTCTTGTCAAATCTGCCCAGCAAATGGTCGTCACCGCGCAAGATTTGCGGCAAGCGGGCATTTCGCTTCCAATTTTGGTCGGCGGCGCCGCACTTACGCGCAAGTTCACCGAAAACAAAATCGCGCCGGAATATGACGGAATCGTCTTATACGCCAAAGACGCCATGGAAGGCTTGGCATTGGCAAACCAGTTGCAGCAAAACGAAATTGAATATGCAAAAACGGAAAAACAAGAGACGAAACCGGAAAAAACGGCGCCGACGGTTATCACTGTCAAATCAAACGTTTCCGCCGACGTGCCCGTGTTTATGCCGGCGGATTTAGAACGTCACGTGCTTAAAGATATTTCACTTTCACATATTATTCCATATGTCAACTGGCAAATGGTATTAGGGCACCATCTCGGATTAAAAGGGAAAGTGAAACGGCTCCTTGAAGAAAAAGATGAAAAGGCACTGATGCTAAAAGAAGTTGTGGATGGATTGCTGGAAGAAGCCATGCAGCACGGCTGGATAACGCCAGCGGCGGTATATCAATTTTTCCCGGCACAAAGCGATGGAAACCGGATTTATATTTATTCTCCGGAAGACAAACGGACAATGATAGAAACGTTCGAATTTCCAAGACAGCAAAAAGCGCCGTACCTTTGTTTAGCCGATTATTTGAAACCTGTCGAAAGCGGGCAAATCGATTATGTTGGCTTTTTTGCCGTCACCGCCGGCAAAGGCATTCGCGAACTGGCGCAGCAGTGGAAGGAAGACGGCGAATTTTTAAAAAGCCACGCGATTCAGGCATTGGCGCTCGAAATCGCGGAGGGACTTGCGGAACGCATTCACCAAATTATGCGCGACCGCTGGGGATTTCCGGATGACCCGGACTTTACGATGGAAGAGCGCTTTGCCGCCAAATACCAAGGGCAGCGCTATTCGTTCGGTTACCCTGCCTGTCCGAACTTAGAGGATCAGGAAAAACTGTTCCGCCTATTGCGCCCCGAAGAAATCGGCATTCACTTGACGGACGGATATATGATGGAGCCGGAAGCGTCCGTCTCCGCGATCGTCTTTGCCCATCCAGAAGCGCGCTATTTCAACGTGCTATGACAAAGCTGGCCGTTTTGGTCAGCTTTTTTCTTCTTTCGTATAACCATATTGCTCCGGCTCAAGAAACCGGCAGCATTTTGCGATCACTCATTGCTTTTTCAAATAATCGTTAAGCAGCCGGAGATTGTCGCATCGTTATTATCCAAAGAACAATCATGCACATGTACCATCTTCTTTCTTCCATCTGTCAGAAACCCGTTTTTCTCTCGCCTGTCTCCGAATCTTATCCTAATCCAGTGCCCTTTTATCTTCTTTTTTCGGCATGCTGCCAATAATGATAAAAACGAATCCTTCATTCTCCCCTTCCACATCATTTCGCGATTTTCTTCATAAACAAACATTGCTTGATCATCCGGCCTGCGCCAAACACTTCCCGCACTCCCGCCGGAACCGTCACTTGCTTTTTCGAAGACAGCATCAGTGAATAAACATATGCTGTTTCCATTGCCTCCCCTCCGCCATCCTTTGCTTTTTTTACCCTTTCCATATAAAAAATAAAAGAAAGCGGGTTGAATTGCCACTGATGAACAATATTACATATTTCCCATTTCTTATCCCATACTAACGATAAATGATAAACAAGGAGGAAGGGAAAATGGCCACAAAACAGCAGGCAACGCTGCCGCCGCAGCACCAAAACCGCCAGCCCGGATGGCAAACGGAAATGGACCCGCAACCAGTCTCGATCAGCGCAACCTATAAAGGAAGCGGAAAGCTGCAGAATAAAGTCGCCATCATTAGCGGCGGCGACAGCGGCATTGGCCGAGCAGTCGCGGTTCATTTCGCAAAGGAAGGCGCCGATGTCGCAGTTATTTATCTCAACGAACATGAAGACGCGGAAGAGACAAAACGGCTTGTCGAGCAGGAAGGAAAAACATGCTTGCTGATCGCTGGCGATGTCGGCGATGAAAACTTTTGCAAGCAGGCGGTCAAACAAACGATCAGCCAATTTGGAAAACTAGATATCGTCGTCAATAATGCCGCTGAGCAACATCCGCAAAAAAGCTTGCTCAACATCACCTCACAGCAGCTGGAAAAAACGTTCCGCACCAACGTCTTCGGTTATTTTTATTTGGCTAAAGCAGCGCTTCCGTACTTGCAAAAAGGCAGCGCCATTATTAATACCGCTTCGATTACCGCTTATGAAGGCAACGAGCAATTGCTTGACTATTCGGCTACGAAAGGCGCAATCGTCGCCTTTACGCGCTCGCTGGCAAAATCGCTCGCCGGGCAAGGCATCCGCGTTAACGGCGTCGCGCCGGGGCCAATTTGGACGCCGCTCATTCCATCCACATTCACAAGCGACCAAGTCGCCACTTTCGGCTCCAACACTCCGATGAAACGGCCAGGACAGCCGTGCGAAGTCGCCCCAAGCTATGTCTTTTTAGCAAGCGAAGAGGCATCCTATATTACGGGGCAAATGATACATGTGAATGGCGGAAAGATTGTCAATGGATAGAAAGCGGCGGAAAACGGAACGTTCTTCATGACTACGCAAATTTTATGTAATATTTTCTGACATAGTTGTTGTGCGGTCTGTATATCACCGTTATGATAAAAATACATGCTATTTCTTATCCACGTTCCTCAACCTTTTGTATGGATTGCAAAAGGCATCCTCTCTTCCTTCACTTGCAACAATTTGTTGCAAGTTTTTGTGTATTTAGGGATATTATATGCCGCATCAACGGACAGGCAATGTGAACAAAGCTGCTCCAAACATAACATATTATTGATATTTCTTGAAATATTACTAATATTTTGATTAAATGTTTTTGTTTGCACTGCAGCTTTTACAAAAGTAGAATATTTTATGGTGTTTATCCGAAGAATATCATCATGATATCCTATGGGAGGGAATTGTGATGAAAGCTGCAGTAGTAGAGCAATTTAAGGAACCATTAAAAATTAAAGAAGTGGAAAAGCCATCCATTTCATATGGCGAAGTATTAGTCCGCATTAAAGCATGCGGTGTATGCCATACGGACTTGCACGCCGCTCATGGCGATTGGCCAGTAAAACCAAAACTTCCTTTAATCCCTGGCCATGAAGGAGTCGGAATTGTTGAAGAAGTCGGTCCGGGGGTAACCCATTTAAAAGTGGGAGACCGCGTTGGAATTCCTTGGTTATATTCTGCTTGCGGCCATTGTGAATATTGTTTAAGCGGACAAGAGACATTATGTGAACATCAAGAAAACGCCGGCTACTCAGTCGACGGGGGGTATGCAGAATATTGCAGAGCTGCGGCAGACTATGTGGTGAAAATTCCTGACAACTTATCGTTTGAAGAAGCTGCTCCTATTTTCTGCGCCGGAGTTACTACTTATAAAGCGTTAAAAGTCACAGGTACAAAACCGGGAGAATGGGTAGCGATCTATGGCATCGGCGGCCTTGGACATGTTGCCGTCCAGTATGCGAAAGCGATGGGGCTTCATGTTGTTGCAGTGGATATCGGCGATGAGAAACTGGAACTTGCAAAAGAGCTTGGCGCCGATCTTGTTGTAAATCCTGCAAAAGAAAATGCGGCCCAATTTATGAAAGAGAAAGTCGGCGGAGTACACGCGGCTGTTGTGACAGCTGTATCTAAACCTGCTTTTCAATCTGCGTACAATTCTATCCGCAGAGGCGGCACGTGCGTGCTTGTCGGATTACCGCCGGAAGAAATGCCTATTCCAATCTTTGATACGGTATTAAACGGAATTAAAATTATCGGTTCCATTGTCGGCACGCGGAAAGACTTGCAAGAAGCGCTTCAGTTCGCTGCAGAAGGTAAAGTAAAAACCATTATTGAAGTGCAACCTCTTGAAAAAATTAACGAAGTATTTGACAGAATGCTAAAAGGAGAAATTAACGGACGGGTTGTTTTAACGTTAGAAAATAATAATTAACGTCAACAACAAAATGTTGATAACCCGGCGTTCTTTTGGGCTGTCTCATCAAGGATGAGGCAGCCTTTTTTATATAATGGCAAAGCAACAGCTTTAGGTTAGTGCCGCCACCATTGATTCCCCTTGTTCTTCTTATGTATATTTTGCCTATTCCATAAAGTTTGGTTAGCAACGAAGAGTCTCTTTTTTCAAGTTGCTTGCAAAAGTAAAAGGGTATCAATCATCACCAATAGTATATTTTTTGATACTATGTAAAAATAAAGTGCGTACTTCTAAAAATAAATCATACATAGTATACTCATCAGTGTGTAAGAGGGAAACCTAACAATCCACTTTGACAAGGAGGGAAAATCTCATGGAATTACAATTAGCGTTGGACCTTGTTAACATTCCAGAAGCGAAAAAGCTGGTAAAAGAAGTTGAGGAGTATGTTGACATTGTTGAAATCGGCACTCCAGTGATTATTAATGAAGGGCTGAGAGCCGTTAAGGAAATCAAAGAAGAATTCCCTCACTTAAAAGTATTGGCAGACTTAAAAATCATGGATGCAGCTGCATATGAAGTCATGAAAGCATCGGAAGCTGGCGCCGACATTATCACTATTCTTGGAGTCGCTGAAGATTTGTCCATCAAAGGGGCTGTGGAAGAAGCGAAAAAACAAGGCAAAAAAATCTTGGTGGACATGATCGGGGTGAAAAATTTAGAAGAACGTGCAAAAGAAGTAGATGAATTTGGAGTCGACTATATTTGCGTGCATACAGGGTATGATCTTCAAGCAGTCGGAAAGAACTCTCTTGAAGACCTTGCAACCATTAAACGTGTCGTGAAAAACGCAAAGACGGCAATCGCAGGCGGCATAAAATTAAACACATTGCCAGAAGTCATTAAAGCAAAACCTGATCTTATCATCGTCGGTGGCGGTATTACCAACCAAGAAGATAAACGAGCGGTAGCTGCTGAAATGAAAAAAATGATCCAACAAGGTGAATGATGATGCAGACTACGCAATATTTAGGGGAAATCCTCAAAGAGTTAAATCGGACAGCTGATTTTATCGCCGATGAAGAAGCAGAAAAATTGGTAAACGGGATTCTCCAAGCAAAGAAAATTTTTGTGGCTGGCGCAGGCAGATCCGGGTTTATGTCGAAATCATTTGCGATGCGAATGATGCATATGGGGCTAAACGCCTACGTAGTAGGCGAAACCATAACCCCTAATCTGGAACAAGATGATATTTTGATCATTGGATCAGGTTCAGGGGAAACAAGAAGCTTAGTTTCCATGGCAGAAAAAGCAAAAAAATTAGGCGCAACCATAGCGTTAGTAACCATTTTCCCTGCATCGACCATTGGAAAATTGGCCGATATCACGGTCAAATTACCTGGTTCGCCTAAAGACCAAGCAGATAATGGATACAAGACGATACAGCCGATGGGATCGCTATTTGAGCAAACCCTTTTACTGTTCTATGATGCAGTCATATTAAGATGCATGGAGAAAAAAGGACTGGACTCCAATACGATGTTCAAAAGACATGCCAATCTTGAATAATGTGTAAGGAACGTTTGCTCAAAAGAAACCTTTACCACTTAACATCTTAAACTATCCAAGTTGTATTTTCAACCAAAAACGCGGGGGAAAGGAAAAAAGGACGCAGAGCTTTCTTTAACGAAACGCTCTGCGTCCTTTTTCTGTCTTTCCAGAGAGGCTAAAAAAAGCAAGCCGCTTAAATATCCAAAAGTAATATCGCATCTTTCGATTCTAGATTACTAATCATATCATACCAAGATTGTGGTTTGTTTGATAGGACAGAGTAATAACGTCTCAAAAACTTCACCACAAGATCTGCCGGGAGTTCATTCACGCTGTCATCCATCGGAAGAAAGCAAAGATCGAGGCCAGTTACGGCTTCTCCATCATTGTTCCAAGATGGATGGACATAAGGGAAGTCAAGCCGCTTATACCCCAAATGGGATAACACCTCACGGCGAACATATGGATCCATCGGCTTAATCCCGCCAAATTCATGATGCTCTACCCGATAAGGATCATAAATTTCTGCAAACATGCCATATAACTGCTTTCCGTTTGCTGCGGCCCAGTTGTTTAAATCTTCTAACCGTTTTTTCGCCAAAAACCGGCCGATTCCCAGCCCTGCCCGGCCAATAATAGTAAAATCTGTCATAGCAACATTCAAATCTTCATAATAGCGGTACTCCGTCGCACCTACTACTTCTCCTTCGTGAACTGCAACACATACTCGAATCCCCGGATCTTCCAGAGGCTCTTTCCACAAATCGAATGCTAACACTTCTTCCGGAGGAAATACATTTTGCATCAATTGGTGCATTTTTGGAAACAAAGGGTCTTCGATACTCGTTATTCTGCGATATTCCATCTTCCCATCTCCTTGCTAAGATTTTGATTGATAAAAAGGATTTTTCCACTCCATCAGCACAGCATAATTGCATGATTCTTCATCTTCTAAATAGTTTGCCACCACTTTCACAGGGGTGCGGCCGCAACGAAGCAGGAAAGTAATGACAGGGTCTTTCAACTCCCCTTTTACGACAGCTTCGAGATATTGCTCTGCGGTCATTTCATGGGCTTTTTTATGATATCCCGGCATTCTCCCTCCGCCTAGTAGCCGTTCTAATCCTAAATGAATCACTACTTCATACATGGACAGCATCAGCCATTTCCCCAGCCCTAATTTGCGATAAGCGGGGCGCACGCCAATATCAACGACATAGAGCGTGTTCCCGTTTGGGTTATGGTTACAGATATATCCATTATCCGTAATCTCTTCCCATGTATGGTCCGGATGGCTAGGATCAAAATCAACAATCAGCCCTGTCATCGATCCGGCAATTTCACCATCCACTTCCACACATAAAGCTCCCTCTGGAAACAGGGTTATGTGGTTTTTCAGCTGTTCCGTATTCCACCATAACTCAGACGGGAATGGCGGAGGGAAACTTTCCTGTTGAATGCGGATTAAACCAGGGAAGTCCTTTTCCTCATAATTGCGGATTACCGCCGGAACAGGACGATCTTGGTCAAAGACATAAAACTCCTTTCGATACATCTTTCCTCCTCCTCATTTGGCAACTTGTCACTTCTTTATTTCCAGTCCGGATAAAGATCTGTGCGCCGATCGCGCCATGTGGTGACGGAACCGCTTTCGCGAACCTGATATAACAACTCTAAATCAAGATCAGCGGTGACAATCATATCATGGTTGATTTCCCCTTCTGCCAAGATGCCGCGCGGAGGAAACGGAATGTCGTTCGGGGTAATCACCGCCGCTTGCCCAAAATTAGCCCGCATGAAATCAACCGTCGGAAGGGAACCTACCGTACCAGTAGTGACGACATACACTTGATTTTCGATTGCTCTCGCATGGCTGGTGTAACGGACACGATAAAATCCATGGCGATCATCGGTGCAAGAAGGACAGAAAATGACATCCGCTCCTTTCGCCTTTGCCATTCGAACAATTTCCGGAAATTCGATGTCATAGCACGTCAACATCGCAATAATCCCCTTGTCGGTCTCGAACACCTGCAGGCTTTCCCCCGGAGACATGTTCCATTCCTTCACTTCCGTCGGAGTAATATGAAGCTTTGCCTGTTCGGCCACCCTTCCATCTGGATAGAATAAATGAGCAACATTGTATAATCGGCCGTTTTTACGGATGACATGGGTTCCGCCAATAATATGCATCTTTGTTTGTTTAGCCAAATGAATAAATAAAGACCGGTATTGTTCTGTAAAATCCGGAAGGTCTTGAATAGTCAAAGGCTGCCCTTGCTGGTTTCCGATCGACATCAGCTGGGTGGTAAAAAATTCTGGGAACAAAACAAAATCAGAACCAAACTCTTCGGCTGTTTTCATATAATGTTCAACTTGTTTGGCAAACTCCTCAAACGATTGGATAGTATGGAGATGATATTGAACCGCTGAAACTCTCAGTTTCATCGTCTCCCCCTCTCTTGTTCTCATTAAGCAATGCTGCGCCCCATTCATGTGGCGATACTGATATTATTAGGCACATCATTCAATTTAACAAGTAGACACTTTCGTGTTACATAGTGTGAAAAAGTATACTGAAAAGATAACGGAAGAAAATTTCTGCCAGACCGCTCTCACATCCGAACGATCATCCACATATATACAAAAAACCAACGGACAGCGGATCTTGCATAAAAGATGGTTGTCCGTTGGTTTTTAGCGTCTAGCATCACTTATTGCTTTTTATCTGTATCTTGATGAGAAAATATTTTCCTGTCCATAATGAAGGAATGCAAACAGGCAGTTTCCGAAGTTTTCGAAGGAGGAATTTTTTTATTTAGCGGCTTCATTAATTTTTACTTGCCCCTTTACGACCGTCTCCATATAGTTTTTGCCCCATTCATACATCGCATCAAGAATTGGCATCAAACTTTTCCCATGCTCGGTCAGTGAATATTCCACTTTTGGCGGAACCACTGGATAGACTTCGCGATGCACAATTTGATCCTGCTCCAGCTCTCGCAGTTGGTTCACCAGCATTCTTTGGGTAATCCCAGGCATGAGAGCTTTCAGTTCGCTGAACCGCTTCTTTCCCCCTTTGCCGAGATGCCATAAAATAAGCATCTTCCATTTGCCGCCAATAACAGCGAGCGTTAATTCTTTTTCGCAGTTATACGTCTTGCCGCAAACGTGTCCCATCGTTTCACCCCCCCATGTTGATTATAACCTAATAGTATACTCTCTGTCACTTTATGATCATACAGCACATACTGTCAAACAAATGTTGTACATGTTCAGTTTCGCTTACCGCAGCCGGCATCATTCCCTCTGAATTGAAAAGCATTCCCTTCATTATTATATTGACAATACCTTTTATATCATTAAGTATATTTTTTTACACTATATTATATTCTTATCACTACATGATAATAAAGTGCGTACTTCTCAATAAATCATATACACATTATACTAGCATCTGTAAACCAATCACGAGCACGGGAGGGAGCAGCATGAAGCGTTTTACTATTCCGCGTGACATTTATTTTGGGGAAAATGCTCTCCATGTTTTAAAAACGCTGGAAGGAACAAAAGCTGTCCTCGTCATTGGCGGCAGCTCCATGAAGAAAAACGGAAATCTCGATAAAATTCAACGGCTTCTTTCCGAAGCCAATATAGAAACAAAAGTGATTGATGGCATTACGACAGAACCAACCACTCAAATGGTAAAAAAAGGAGTGCGGATTCTTAATGATTTTCAGCCAGACTGGGTGATCGGGATTGGCGGCGGATCAGTCATGGATGCGGCGAAAGCAATGTGGTTGTTCTACGAACATCCAGAATTGACATTTGAAGAGGCCACTCGTCCATTTAGCCTGCCACGCTTGCGCACAAAAGCAAAATTCGTGGGAATCCCGACAACAAGCGGAAGTGCATCGGAAATATCCAATTTATCGGTCATTACTGATGCGGAAACAGGAATCAAATATCCGCTGGCTGATTTTGAATTGACGCCAGACATGGCAATTATTGATCCGATTATGGTCCAATCCATGCCGAAGCATGTCACAGCTTACAGCGGGATGGACGCTATCACGCACAGTATTGAAGCATATGTCGCAAAACCTCGTACGATTTTCACAGACTCTCTGGCTATTGAAGCGGCTCAAGTGCTTAAAGAAAATCTCCTTGCTTCTTACCAAGGAGATGCGAAAGCCCGTGAACAAGTTCATTATGCTCAAGCAATGGCGGGAATGGCGTTTGCGAACGCAGTGCTGGGAAATGTGCACAGTCTTTCGCACAAAAGCGGTCCAATATTTAACATTCCGCATGGATGTGCCAATGCGATTTATTTGCCATATGTGATCCAATTTAATCGCACGGTAGTCGAGGATCGTTATGCAGCAATCGCGAAACGGCTCGGTTTGCACGGGGAAAACCATAAAGAATTGGTAGACTCACTTATCGCTTGGATTCGTGACTTGAATGGCAAGATGAATATTCCAAATACACTTCAAGAATACGGAGTGAGCGAAGACATGTTTAATGCACACGTGGATGAGATGGCAGCCAATGCCGTTAAAGACCCTTGTACAAGCACAAATCCGCGTGACACCTCTGTGGAAGAAATGAAAAAATTATATGTCGCAGCGTTCTATGGTCTAGACGTCAACTTCTAAACAAAACAACAACAGCTTGCCGGCGATAAAAAGATCGGATTCCAATGAATCTGATCTTTTTATCCTGCCGTTCGCTTCTTTATTTATAGTACCATAAATGCTTTAAAAAAGGTACCATGCTCAAGATGGTTTTAATGGACATATTTTGTTCACTTCCATGTACGAAAAAATCCAAGACAACAAACTTTGTGATATCTGCTTTTCAAAATGTTTCAAAAAGGCAGAGGGGGGATAACATTGGATGCGATGACCTTTGTCTTGTTTGGGGCAACAGGTGATTTAGCGAAACGGAAAATTTTCCCTGCATTATATAATTTATTTCTCGATCAAAAAATGCCTCCGTCGTTTTCCATTATTGGCGTGAGCAAACGGGCATTGTCCGATGATGAATTTCAAATATATGTTGAAAATTCGATTAAAACCTTTTCCAGACGTTTAACCAATGACCGTTCCAAAATGGAAGAGTTTCTCCGTGCGTTGCGTTATTTTTCTTTAGATGTAACGAATGCACAAGGATATAAAAAATTGCTTGAAATCGTCCAACAACGTGAAAAAGAATTGAATATTCCTGAAAACCGCATGTTTTATCTATCTGTGGCGCCAGAGTTTTTTGATGTGATTGCCTCAAACATCAAAGAAAGCGGCTTAGGATCCACCAACGGATGGAAACGCCTGATTATCGAAAAACCGTTTGGCCACGATCTAACATCGGCCCAAGATTTAAATGAAAAGTTAAGCCAAGCTTTCGAAGAAGGCGAAATTTACCGGGTGGACCATTATCTTGGAAAGCCATGGTCCAAAACCTTGAAGCTTTAAAATTTGCCAACCCTGTGTTTCAAGCGATATGGAACAATCAATATATAGCCAATGTACAAATTACAGCAAGTGAGACGGTCGGAGTGGAACAACGAGCTGGCTACTATGATCAGGCAGGAGCCATTCGCGATATGTTTCAAAACCATATGCTGCAATTGTTGATGATGACCGCCATGCACTTGCCAAAACAGATAAGCGCCAAAGACATCCGCGATGAGAAAAGAAAAATCATGGAAGCTCTTCGGCCGATCCAAAAAGAAGAAGTTGGTTTGCACGTCGTTCGTGCTCAATACGGTCCTGGAGAAATCAACGGCAAACCAGTTGTCGGATACAAAGAAGAACCAGGAATCGCCGCTTCTTCAACAACAGAGACATTTGTTGCGGCCCGTTTATGGATTGATGATGAAAATTGGAGCGGGGTGCCATTCTATATCCGCACAGGAAAAAGGATGAAAGAAAAAGCAACCCGTATTGTGATTGAATTTAAAAATCCGTTAAAAGAATGGAACTTGCCGAACCATGCGGAACCGGCTCCTAATCTTTTGGTGATTCACATCAATCCGAACGAAGGTGTTTCGCTGCAATTCAATAGTAAAAACGTATTGAACAACGGGAATATGGAACCTGTCCATATGCACTTTACGACTGATCAGGAAGAGGTGCCTGAAGCCTACGAACTCTTAATTTCGGACGCTTTACATGGCGATTCGACTTTCTTTGCCCATTGGAAAGAAGTTGAATTATCTTGGAAATGGGTGCAACCTATTTTAGAAGCATTTTCGGAAAATCTCCTTCCGCTTCACACATACCGTTCAGGCTCGATGGGGCCTGAGGCTTCTGACCAATTATTGAAAAAAGACGGATTTTATTGGCGGTAAGCATAACTTCCGGAGCAAACTTAAAAACGCCATTATTAGAAACAGGAAATAGGAACACATGATTCTGCAGCAAATCTGTTTGGGGCAAGATAGTTTTAGGAGGTAGTCAGCATGAAAGTCGGATTAATCGGTTTAGGAAAAATGGGATTAAACTTAGGGAAAAATCTCATTGACCATCAGTACGAAGTAGTGGCGTTCGATGTGAATGCAAACGCGGTGGAAGAAATCAAAAAATACGGGGCCAAAGGCGCATCCAGTTTAAAAGAGCTTGTTTTATCATTAGAAAACCCAAAAGTTCTTTGGATAATGGTCCCGCACACTGTGGTTGATTCAGTGCTTGGCGAGATAACACCGCTTTTAAGCAAAGGAGACATTGTCATTGATGGCGGCAATTCTCACTATAAGGAATCGATTCGCCGTTATCACGAATTAAAAGAGATGGGAATTCACTTTATGGATGCCGGAACCTCTGGCGGAATGGAAGGTGCCCGGAACGGAGCGTGTTACATGGTTGGAGGGGATCCTGAAGCTTGGAACATTGTTGAGCCTCTTTTCCGGGATACCGCTGTTGAAAACGGATATTTATATACAGGGAAAGCGGGGAGCGGCCACTTTTTAAAAATGGTTCACAACGGGATTGAATATGGAATGATGGCTGCGATTGGCGAAGGCTTTGAAATATTAGAAAAAAGCGAATTCGATTATGACTTTGAAAAAGTGGCAAGAGTGTGGAATCATGGTTCGGTGATTCGTTCATGGCTCATGGAATTAACCGAACGCGCTTTTTCAAAAGATGCAAAATTAGAAAGCATCAAAGGAATTATGCATTCTTCCGGTGAAGGAAAATGGACAGTCGAAACGGCTTTGGATCTGCAAACGGCTGCTCCTGTCATCGCCATGGCCTTATTGATGCGGTATCGTTCATTAGAAAGCGATACATTTACAGGTAAAGTAGTAGCCGCCCTGCGCAACGAATTTGGCGGACACACTGTAGAAAAAAATGAGCAGAAATAACAATGATCCATAGCAAAAATTTTTAAGGAAACAGACAAATGACGGGACAAACCAATCAATGGCCTGCTCCGCAAAATTTCTAAAGAAAGGGGAAGTGTCATTATGGCTATTTCTTTTGATTACTCCAATGCCTTGCCATTTATGAAAGAGAGTGAACTCGATTATTTAAGCGGATTTGTTAAAGCCGCTCATCATATGCTTCATGAAAAGAAAGGCCCAGGATCCGATTTTCTTGGCTGGGTCGATTGGCCGATCCGCTATGATAAAGACGAATTTGCGCGAATCAAACAAGCTGCTGAAAGAATCCGGGAGCAATCAGACGCTCTTGTAGTGATCGGCATCGGCGGGTCTTATTTAGGGGCAAGAGCAGCTATTGAAGCATTGTCCCATACCTTCCATAACCAAATGAACAATGCGACACAAATTTATTTTGCTGGCCAGAATATCAGCTCTACTTATATTTCTCATTTATTAGATGTGTTAGAAGGCAAAGATCTCTCTATCAACGTCATTTCTAAATCAGGAACAACAACAGAGCCTGCCATTGCTTTCCGGATTTTCCGCGACTATATGGAAGAAAAATATGGAAAAGAGGAAGCAAGAAAACGGATTTACGTTACTACCGATCGGGAAAAAGGAGCATTGAGAAAACTCGCCGATCAAGAAGGATATGAAACTTTCGTCATTCCGGATGACATAGGCGGAAGATATTCTATGCTGACAGCCGTCGGCCTATTGCCTATCGCGGTAGCTGGGCTGAATATTGAGCGCATGATGGAAGGAGCGGCATCAGCATATCATCAATATAACAATCCGGATCTTTTAGCGAATGAGAGTTATCAGTACGCCGCTGTGCGGAATATTCTCTACCGCAAAGGCAAAGTGATCGAATTATTGGTGAACTATGAGCCATCCCTTCATTATGTATCTGAGTGGTGGAAACAGCTGTTTGGCGAAAGTGAAGGGAAAGATCAGAAAGGGCTCTTCCCTGCGTCCGTCGACTTTACAACAGATTTGCATTCCATGGGGCAATACGTCCAAGAAGGGCGCCGCCATCTGATCGAAACAGTGCTGCAAGTCAAGAAACCACGAATCGAACTGACGATTCAAGAAGATCCGGAAAATATCGATGGATTAAATTTCTTGGCCGGCAAGACACTGGATGAAGTGAACAAAAAAGCTTTCCAAGGCACGCTATTCGCACACGTTGACGGTGGAGTGCCTAACTTAATTGTTGAACTCGATGAACTGAATGAATACACTTTTGGCGAAATGGTATACTTTTTTGAAAAAGCTTGCGGCATCAGCGGACATTTATTGGGCGTGAATCCGTTTGATCAGCCGGGAGTGGAAGCTTACAAAAAGAATATGTTTGCCTTGCTTGGCAAACCGGGCTTTGAAGCGGAAAAAGCGGCACTTATGAACCGGCTATCGAAATGACGTTTCCCTGCTTGTTATAACATCTTGAAATGAGGCGCTACATCAAATTGCCTGTTTCCTGCACGGTGCAGGAAACAGGCAATTTTATTTTTCTGCAATTTGATTATCCCCTTTTCCACAAGCAAGCTTAATTTTTTATACCAATCGATTATCTTATGGCAAAATTTATAACAAGAAGCTGCAGTGCAAGGTTCACGTTATGTTTCCTAATATTCTTCATCTCCTTTATCTCCTAAACCGCAGCTCCTCTCATCTATTCTCCCGCAACCTGACTCTCAATCAAAAAGATGCAAACTATCTGCTTATGGTAAATAAATTTTTCCCATAAAAAAAGCCGGCGCCAAACGGCCATGTGCAGGGTGGCCGCTTGTGCCATCCGTTATTTCCGGTAGTAATCGCACGAAAACCGCTCAACAATCCGGTGTGGAATAATAATGCGCTTGATTGGCTCGTTTGGGTTTCTGATTTTTTCAATGAGACTTTTCGTCGCTTCATAGCCGAGCTGGAAAATGTGAATATCGACCGATGTCAGCGGCGGACGTGACATTTCAGCTAACAGCGTGTTGTTGAAACTGATAATTGAAATATCGTCAGGGACGCGCAAATTCATTTCGTCCAACGTTTTCAGCACGCCTAAGGCCATTAAATCATCGGCAACGACGAGCGCTGTCGGCGGCTCAGCGAGCGAAAGCAGCTCTTTCATCGCTTCTTGGCCGCCTTCCTGCAAAAATTCTTCGTGCATGATATAGTCTTCGCGATAAGGAAGGCCCGCTTCTCTCAAAGCCTCCTCGTAACCATGCAATCGGTCGACAGTCACTAAATATTGCTTATTGCCGCCGACAAAAGCGATTCGTTCATGGCCGCGCGCGATCAAATACTCCGTCGCTTCTTTGCCCGCCCGGTAATTGTCATTATCGACATGGGTGATTTGTTCTTCCTTTTGATGCGGCTTCCCGATGACGACAAATGGGAATTGATGTTTTTGCAAATATTTCATCAGTCTATCATTGATGCGCGAATATAATAAAATCACTCCGTCGACGCGGCGGCCTTGAAGCATGTCCACAACCCCTTCGTAAATTTCTTTTTCTTTTTCGCCTGTGGACATTTGCAAAGCGTATTTTTTTTCATGTGCTGCTTTGCTGATGCCGCGGATGACTTCTGGAAAGAACGGGTTTTGCAGCGCCTGTTCCGCTGCGCTTGGCATGACAATGCCGATCACCTGTGTTGCTTGATTGGCCAAACTGCGCGCAATAAAATTCGGATGATAGCCAAGTTCTTTCATTGCCTCGCGCACTTTTCGCTTTGTTTTCTCGCTGATGCGCGGACTGTCGGCGATAACGCGGGAAACCGTGGAGGGAGCCACGTTTGCTCGCTTGGCGACATCTTTGATCGTGACGTTCATTTTCACTCCCCCATTCGCAATGTATTTGCTTTTTTGCGTTGTTTAAAACAATTGGCGTCATGATGGCAGCCATTTCTTCCCAACGTTGTCCTTTGTCTTTTGGACGAATAATGTGTTAATACAGCAAGCCAGCTTCAAAGAACGTGCCGCACCGGACGGTTGTTCATCTCGCATTGCTGCTTTCACTAATGTTTGCAAATCTTCCACGCACCAAATTGCAGCAATCTTTTATCGCCCGGCTCATTTTGGAAAACCGGTGTCAGCCGGAGCGCCGTAACCTTCTCGAATCTGACGGTTCCTTCTTTTTAATTTTTTTCAACATAACCTTCTGGGCCATTGCCCATGTTGTTAAAGCGGCCGACCAGATTCATGCTCTTTTCAGCGGCTTGTACAGAAGCGCATAAATAATAATGAAAAACGGAAGCATAAACAGCGCGGGCGCTCACTTCCCCATTTCCGTTTTCCCCTTTTATCGCAATGCCGCTGCTTTTCGGAAAGGGGTAATGCCATTTTTATCATACCGGTTATTATCCCTTTGTTCCATAATATAATAAAATAGAAAAAAGGAAACTTTATATGGAAGAAACTGTTTGGATGTGCAAATGCTGCATTATTTTACCGCCCCTTCTGAAACCCCTTTGATAATCTGTTTTTGGGCAAAGAAGTACCCGATAATGACAGGCAAAATAGCTATAGTCAGCCCTGCAAGAGCTAAGTGCCATTGCTTCGTATATTCTCCGAAGAAGAAGAACATTTTTAACGGAATCGTATGCATTCCTTCTTTATTGATGACAAGCGAAGGCAACAAATAGTCGTTCCATATCCAAATCGTATTTAAAATCGCGACGGTAACGGTTATCGGTTTAAGCATCGGGAAAATAATATGCCAAAATACTTGAAAACGATTAGCACCATCTATGATGGCTGCTTCATCTAGCGATTTTGGGATGCCGTTTAATGTTCCATGATAAAGGAAAATGGAAAGGCTGCAGCCAAATCCTAAATACATAAATATCAATCCGATTCTATTTAACATGTCCATTTTCCCAAAAATATACACTAACGGAATCATAACCGATTGAAAAGGAATAAGCATTGCACCAACAAACATGAAAAACAGGAAAGCACTTATTTTTCCCTTTCTTCTGGAAAGTGCATAGGCGCCCATGGAAGAAAATATGATAATGATGCCAACACTAACAATAGTAATAAGCAAAGAATTAAAAAATGTTTTTAAAAAATCCAACTGTCCGAAAGCCTCAACATAATTATCAAATGTAAACACTTCAGGCAGCCGCAAAGTATCCATAAATATTTCTCTTTTTGTCTTAAAAGAGTTGATAATCATTAAATAAAATGGAGATAACCAAATGACAGCCAAAATAATCCCAATGACTTCAATAATATATCTTTGTGCCTTTCTCATTACATCTCCACTTCCCTTTTCTTATTGAAATACACCTGCGTTAAAGAAATTATCGCAACAATGATGAAAAAGATAATCGCTTTCGATTGGGCATAAGCCATTTGGTTTTCGCTAAAAGCTGTTTTAAAAATTTCCATTGCCAACATTTGCGTTGAATTATACGGACCGCCGCCGGTTAATGACAAGTTTTGGTCATATAGCTTAAAGGAGTTGGATAATGTTAAAAACAAACTTACCGTAAACGCTGGGGCCACGAGCGGAAAAGTGATATGCCGGAACCGCTGGAAACTATTAGCCCCATCTATTTCTGCAGCCTCCAATAACTCTTGCGGGATATTTTCCAAATATGCGATATAAATAACCATGATGTAACCGGCCATTTGCCAGCTCATTAAAATAACAAGCCCCCAAAAACCCGTTTCTGGTGTCGACAGCCAGCCTTTTAAGCTTTCTATATTTAGTAAATCCCCTATACTAGCAAAAACTTTAATAAAAATAAATTGCCAAATAAAACCAAGTATTAATCCGCCAATTAAATTTGGCATGAAAAAGATCGTGCGAAGAATTTTCGATGTTTTCATCTTCTGGGTAACAATTAACGCAAGAGTTAATCCTAAAACGTTAATGAAAATGACAGATGCGACAGAAAATTTGACGGTGAACCATAAAGAATTAAGAAATTCCTTATCCTGAAAGACTTCCATATAATGCTTCAATCCGACAAATTGCGTGCTTTGGATTCCATTCCAATCAGTAAAGGAATAATACAAACCGAAAATAAACGGAATAATCACTACTACGGTTAATGCGATAAGAACAGGAGCCAAAAACAACCAGTACCATAATGTCTGTTTTTTCATAAAAAAACTCCTCCAATAGAGCAAATTGGATAATATTTTATTTTCAAATAGAAGAAAACAAAGCGACGTGCCATAATGTCGCCTTGTTTTCCATCATGCCAATCACTTTATTTACTTCTTGCTTCTTCCCAAGCTTTTTTAGAATCTGCCACCAATTCGTCCCATGTCATTTTTCCGCTAACATATTTTTGAATATTCACACCTAGTTTATCCATTCCCCATCCGGTTGGATAACCCATAAATACCCAGCCAATGGTTTTTCCTTGCTGAGCGTAGTTATAAATTTCTTTGGATAGCGGATCAGAAATTTTGGAAGAATCATATCCTTTATACGCCGGAATAAACTTAAAATCATTCAGCACAATTTCTTTTCCTTCATCCGATGTATATAGCCAATCCAAAAATTTTTTCGCTTCTTTTATTACTTTTTCATCTTTATTTTTATTTACGGCCCAATACATCGGGACTCCCACTGGAATAGCATCTTCCTTGAATCCTTCAATAGGAATCGGCAAAAGCCCAATTTGTTCTTCAGCCAATTTTGGATCAATATCTGCAATCGAATTATATACCCAGTTTCCTTGTTGAATGATGGCGACACGTCCGATCGAAAACAGTTCCTCGACTTGCTTTGAATAATCTAAGCTGACAGTAGGCTGGACAGAATATTTATTTTGTAAATCAACTAATTTTTTCATCGCATCGCCATATTGAAAGTTAACCGTTTTCGCATTAAATGCATTCACTACATTTGAATCAAATTCTGGTGCTAAAAAGACATTGGACAAATGCAATCCTGTTACCCAAGTTTCCTTAACCGGAAAGGCAAAAACAGCATCAATGCCTAAAGATTTTTTTTCAGCGTTAAGCTTTTTAACGGCTTTTTCTAAATCAGCAAAAGATTTAATATTGTTTGCATCAATACCAGCTTTTTTAAAGATTTCTTTATTATAAATCAGCCCATATCCTTCTTGGTTATATGGCAAACCAAGAATTTTGCCATCTTTTTTCACACCATCAAGCGTTCCTTCAAGAGCTAATGATGCCGCTTTTGTATCTGACAAATCAGCCAATTTGTCTAACCAATCTTGCACATCTTGCGGCCCGCCAACGTTAAAAATGGCCGGCTCATCACCTGAAGCAAATTTTGATTTAAGCGCAGCCCCGTAATCTTCTCCGCCGCCAACTGTTGTAATATTAATTTTGACTCCCGGGTGTTGCTCTTCATATTGTTTAGCGACTTTTTCAAATTGATCTTTAAACTCTACTTTAAATTGGAAAACGTCAAGAGTTATTTGTTTTCCAGAATCGTTGTTTTCTGAACTGTTCGATGAGGAACATCCAAATAAGGCCATGCTTAATACTAGAAAAACAGAAAGAACTGTGAAAAAGGATTTTTTATTTTTCATTTTTCCCCCTCCAAAATCGTTTTTAGAAACCGTTTGCACAAAATATTTTAGTGAAAACGGTTGCATTGTTAATTTCATTATACATCATATATTGGATTTATCAAGTTTTTAGCAAAAAATTAATTGGAAAGTTAAATATAAATGCGCAAACGATTTCCTATATTCTGTTCCTATGCTTGTCCATCGGTACTCGTCCGATATCTTAAATATCGCCAATCCCATTTCCTTTTGCGCTCTTTCATCACGCCGTTTGTTTCTGACAGTCTTTTTCCACTACTTGCTTTTATTGACCATCATTTTTGAACCCGGCCGCTCCTTTCATCTTGTCATTATCAGTTCATTGCGAGCCGCTGGGGATGTCCAATTCCCGCTATAATATGTATTATGGGGATATTGTCGATGTCGGTGACCATTTCCTATTTTCTTGGCATGTGATGGGAATTAGTGGTGATTGGCGTATGGATTTCGTTTATCGCCGATGAATGGCTGCGCGGATTATTAATGGGAGGCGCTGGTAATTGAAAGCATGGATAAAAAAATCATTTATTCTGCATATCAAAACCGCTTAATTGACCTCCCCTGCTTATCTGCCAGTTTGTTTGTGATAAAAAGAGCTGCACTTGCAGCTCTTCAAAGTGTTGAAAAAGTCGGACGTCAAGAAAAAGTTCACGAGGAGTGTGAA
>ERZ1673817.25-NODE-25-length-22686-cov-24.693385_pt1 | contig 22686 bp, 19 predicted proteins | sample MGYA00580146_ERZ1673817 | MGnify/ENA primary metagenome ERZ1673817 (study PRJEB41219, sample SAMN04549607) | soil metagenome | isolation source: soil | place: USA: New Mexico, Bitter Lake NWR | collected 2008-11-15 ...
CTACCTTTTTCTTTTGGTCTAGCCAAATGCTTGACACAAAATTTTATACATCATCCTTTAAAATCAACAGTTGATAAACTTAATAAAAATTTAATGCAATTGAAACATACAAAGTCAATATGTTTGCCCTCCTTGGTAAACCGGGATACGAAGAGAAAAAAGCGGAACTGGAAAAACGCTTGAAATAACAGAACGGATTTTCGGAGTGCATCATGCCCTCCGTTTTTTGCATGCGAAGATATTACTTGCCACCGGTTGCTTATCAAAAAATCCCTTCCGCTGCGGGAAGGGATTTTTATCTTATTTGTAAAAAAGTAATTTTGCTGTGTTTTTGTCTCAGGCATCTGTGTTTCGCCGCTTATCGTAGCAAATTTTCGCTGACACCCACGGTAATATGCAATAAGAATGGCTTGCTCCATAAAAAACAAGATTCACCGAGGTTTTAAGTTTTGCAATATAAACGTGGCAGCAAAGGTAGCAACAATGCAGCTGCACACCTGTTTTGCTCCTCATAATAAGATACAAACTGAATTGCGTATCGGAAGGCAGCCGGAGTAAGTGTTTCAATTTTTCATAAGCGAAGGCACAAACGATAAAAACCTAAGAGATAAGAGAAGAGAACGATCTCTTAGGTTTTTATCCTTATAGGTAAGATGCAAACTGTCAGAATACGATCCTCACATGTTCTATGCACATAGGTTTCAATTCCTTATAGGTAAGATACAAACTCGCACCACGCGCCGCCGCTTCGGGTGATTTTCGGCTGTTTCAATTCCTTATAGGTAAGATACAAACATACTCTGTATACCAACGTGCCTCAATATGTGACAGTTTCAATTCCTTATAGGTAAGATACAAACAGAAAACTTGGTTTAAAAGAGGTTACCATGCATTCCTGTTTCAATTCCTTATAGGTAAGATACAAACAATTAGGTCCAGCAGGACAAGAATACTATTGGTGGCGTTTCAATTCCTTATAGGTAAGATACAAACCGTTCTCCCGGCGTGTGTCTATATTGAAGAGAATTTGTTTCAATTCCTTATAGGTAAGATACAAACCTGGTTCGGCGGAGCGGACCTTTCTAAATTGCATGATTGTTTCAATTCCTTATAGGTAAGATACAAACTTGTTTTGAGTGATTACAAAGGCAAGGATGTTAATGTGTTTCAATTCCTTATAGGTAAGATACAAACAGCACCGTCGTTGCAGCTGTATCCACGCAAATGCCTTGGTTTCAATTCCTTATAGGTAAGATACAAACATCAACAACAGTCTTATCGTCCGGCGTGCCGTCGTGTTTCAATTCCTTATAGGTAAGATACAAACGTGACAAAATCGGAACGGACGTAAAAGCCGACGTCGAGTTTCAATTCCTTATAGGTAAGATACAAACCCTCTACATACAAATTCGGAATCTGCTTGATATACTCGTTTCAATTCCTTATAGGTAAGATACAAACCGTTTTGAACAACTGTTCTTATCTGCGTTTTGCCAGTTTCAATTCCTTATTAGGTAAGATACAAACGCTGGCTGGTGTTAGGCACTGGCCGTTTTTTCATGTTGGTTTCAATTCCTTATAGGTAAGATACAAACATTCGGCGGACTATGTGAAGCATCCTGCTTATGCAGGTTTCAATTCCTTATAGGTAAGATACAAACGAACAGCCGGCATTTTTGTTTCTCGTAACACAGCGGTTTCAATTCCTTATAGGTAAGATACAAACGTTGTCTTATGACCAGTCATTCGTCGACCCATGATATGTTTCAATTCCTTATAGGTAAGATACAAACGACGTCTATATTTGAATCCAATGAGTCCTTCTTCGATAGTTTCAATTCCTTATAGGTAAGATACAAACCTGTCTCGTCACGGGCAATTCACGTTAGCTTGTGCGCGTTTCAATTCCTTATAGGTAAGATACAAACATCAACATTTTCCCGTTCCTTCTTTTCCCCGTACTAGTTTCAATTCCTTATAGGTAAGATACAAACGCAAATCCCTGACATCTTGAAAAAGCGGCACACCGGTTTCAATTCCTTATAGGTAAGATACAAACATTTACCGCAATGCTCAAACAGAACAGGCAAGAATGTTTCAATTCCTTATAGGTAAGATACAAACTGACATCGCCACCTCCCAATGTCAAAATCCAGGTCGAGTTTCAATTCCTTATAGGTAAGATACAAACCGAGTGGAGAGAAAAACAAGAAAAAGAGGATGGCCAAGTTTCAATTCCTTATAGGTAAGATACAAACACCTTTTTCACGAAGGTAAGCGTCAATACCTTCTTTGTTTCAATTCCTTATAGGTAAGATACAAACCTTGTTGCTGAACATCAAATTGATACTTGGAATTTGAGTTTCAATTCCTTATAGGTAAGATACAAACAAAAAGGATTTTCCCTTAGGACAGCTATCTACATCAGTTTCAATTCCTTATAGGTAAGATACAAACAGTCCAACACAGATCTTGTTAATCGGTCTAACCGAGTTTCAATTCCTTATAGGTAAGATACAAACGTACCTGTGAAAGTTACTAATACTACTTTGTTATAAGTTTCAATTCCTTATAGGTAAGATACAAACCGCGTTACCGCCTGCCACATGCGAGCCAATACGATGCGGTTTCAATTCCTTATAGGTAAGATACAAACTCTTTTGAGGTGATGAGTAACTGGATTTCATCGAGGTTTCAATTCCTTATAGGTAAGATACAAACCCCAAAAAGCGTTGGTATATCAGCTTTTTCGAGATCAGCTATGTTTAGTATAGTTGGTTTTGAAAATTTCGTCAATATGCGGCGGTGTTGATGGAAGTTGGGAAAAGCAGCAAAAGGAAATGTCGTCGATCCCTTGGGTTTTCTGCGCTATTCCAGGTCGACGACATTGACAGCGTGGGGGGCATTATGTAGCAGGCAATATTCCATAACAATCATATAAAGAGCGCGAATAGGGAAACATAGGTGAAAAAGGAGGTTGTTTGCGATGATCGAAATTCCGTCACAGTTGGAAGGGAAAACGTTTCCTCTATTTCAATTGGAGCAATTGTTAAAACCGCTTGGTTATACCATTGGCGGAAATTGGGATTATGATCATGGTTCATTTGATTATAAAATTGCCGATGAAGCGGGATATCAATTTTTGCGCGTTCCATTCGAAGCAATTGACGGGCAGCTTGATTCCCACGGAACCACTGTCAAGCTCGGCAGGCCGTTTTTACTGTCGCACAAGTATCAAAGCGGAGTGGATGACCATGCTTATGCAGGAAATTTTGGCGCGGCTTTTAACCAGTTTTCGGAGCCGCAGGATCCTGATGCGGCGGTTTCGGAAAAATATATTAACGTTGGAAAAGCGCTCGTCAAAGATTTAGAAAATCGCCTGATCGATTAAGGCGTGATTACGAACAGACGGTCTCCCTTTTCGATCAAAAAATGCGGAGAAGGGTTTATATATCCTTCTTCTTCTCTCATAACGCCGATTAAAATCATTCGTTTGTCTAATAACATTTCGCTGCTTTCCAAAAACGTTTTTCCGATGAGCGGGCCTTCTGCAGCGATCAGTTGCAGTTTTTTGCCGTGAAGTTGGTGCAGCAATTCTATGATCGCTTTGGATACGCCCGGTGATTGAAGGCTGTTTGCCATCGTGAAGCTTGCCAGCAAATTGGTTTGAATCACTTCATCCGCACCAGCTCGTTTTGCGTTATTCACGTTCTGTTCTGTTAATATTTCCACAATCGCGTATATGGATGGATGAATGCCTTTGACAGCCAGCAATGTTAAAATAGAGTCTTTGTCTGCGTCTGCTTCGCTTTTGTGCTGATTAGCCGTTATCAAAATCATTTGCGCTTCGGTGGCGTTCGCTTTATGAAGCACATCGTCATAGCTAGGATTTCCTTTTATAAAATGAACGTTTTTAAAAGGAACCGGAAGCTCATTTAAAGTGGCATCAATAATAACACATCGGACAGGAGGGGTATATTCCGAAAGTTTTGCTATTACTTCGCGAGCCCGTTCGTTCCATCCAACAATGATGATATGCCCTTTCTGCATATAACGGAGCTGCCCATTTGACAGTGCTGACTCTTTGGCGACAGCCGCCGCTGATAATGTTGCGAAATAAGTCGTGATGACTCCCGTTCCTAGCAAAATGAGAGAAATGGCGACGATTTTCCCAGCAACCGTTTTTGGCACCATATCGCCATAGCCGATGGTAGCGGCTGTCACGATTGCCCACCATATGCCGTCGAACACATGCCGGAACGTCGCTGGTTCGACGAAATGAATCAATGTTCCAAAAATGACAATCATGATCGTCCCAATGATAAGCAACCGCATAAAGACAGGAAGACGCAAATACGATATGAACACATCCCAATTTTTCATCAGTTTCCTCCATATACAGGCTGTTTTGCGAAGTCACTATTTGCATTTTTGCCTATTTTTTGCATAAAAATTCTTTCCCGTTTCATACTACATCATGATAAATACAACAAAAGAGAGGGATGTGAACATGGATATAAATCGGGTAAAACAAATTGTTTCATCTCCTGCAGATATTCCGGTTTATTACAATGGAGTATCTGTTTGGATTGATGATTATAATGAGCAAGAAGAAACAGCCACAATTCATTTGCGTGACGGGCATCTGCGCGAACAGCGGGAAGTGCCTGTAGAGGAGCTTACAGAGAAACAATAGAGAACACATATGGGGAAAAACGCCGCTTTTCAGGCGTTTTTTTATTTTTCCATTTCTGCAAAGCCGATAATGGCATGGCAATATGACAGATATGATGCAAGGACAAATAAAAAGACGGAACTGGCATTAAGTTGATCGTTTAGTTTCCAACATTCGCCGTTTAATAAGCAAGCAGGGAGATGCGGCTGTTTGAAAACAAATGTTTTCTCATCGATGCGGCATTATGGTATCCTTTTCCTCAGGAGAATGCTATTCTATATGGAAAGGGTTATAGCTCGTGAGGCAAGTTATTTCCTCCCTGCAATGGTTTTTATTCATTATATCGGGAAGCATTGTCGTGCCGGTGACAGTAGCTTCTTTGTACCAGCTTGAAACGGCGGACGCGATGGCGTTTATTTCGCGGACATTTTTTGTGTTAGCGGTCGCCGGATTGTTGCAAACCGCTTTTGGTCATCGTCTCCCTCTCAATGAAGGGCCTGCCGGAATTTGGTGGGGGATTTTTATTTTGTACGCAAGCTTTGGGGTTGCGTTATACGGTTCCCGTGCGGAAACGCTTCGTGTCCTTGAAAGTGCGCTGATCATGAGCGGAATTTTGTTTATGTTATTGAGTTTGCTTGGAATTGTAGACCGTCTTGCCCGTCTGTTCACTCCGACGGTAACCGGGACGTATTTGCTTCTTCTTGCGGTGCAGCTGAGCGGATCGTTTTTAAAAGGATTGCTTGGAGTGGATGAGACAGGAAAAGTCTCTATCGTTGTCGCAGCGCTGTCGACGATCATTATTTTTTTGTCGCTATGGATGACCAATCATCCTGTTTTACGGCAGTTCAGCATTATTGTCAGCATGATCACCGGCTGGATATTGTTCCGTTTGTTTGGATTTGCCCCTTCCATCCATTGGACGGAAAAGTGGTTTGAATTTCCTAAATGGTTTGCGTTCGGGCCGCCGCGTTGGGAATGGGGCATCGTTCCTACCGCCTTTTTTGTTACGCTTTTGCTTTTAACGAATATGTTAGCAAGCATGAAAGTAGTGGAAAGTGTCATGAAAGCAGAGAAAGCAAATGCCGGGAATCCTTCTCCGAAACGGGCTGGTTTCATGATGGGAATCAGCCATATGATTAGCGGGGTGCTGGCGGCGATCGGTTCCGTTCCGATATCTGGAGCGGCGGCGTTTATTGCCACAAGCAAAATTACGAAGCGGCTTCCTTTTGTCATTGCTTGCGTTCTCATTATGCTGATGAGTTTGTTCATGCCGGCGGTATCTTTGTTTACCGCTATGCCTGCCGCGGTAGGATATGCCGCTATTTTCCCGATGTTTGCTGGAATGATTACGCTTGGATTGAAAGAATTAGAGCAAAACGGTGGATGGAAAGAGCGGGCGGAACAAGTAAGCCTGCCGCTATTTACAGGAATCGGAGTGATGTTTGTGCCTTCTGAAGCGTTCGCTCCGCTGCCGCCGGTGATTGCTTCGGTGGCGAGCAACGGATTGATCGTTGGTACGCTGCTGTCCATTTTGCTGGAAGCAGTGGCAGGAAAAAAAGGGGCTACTTCCGCATCGAAGTAGCGTTGTTATATAGAAGAGGTTGGACGATTCATAAACATGACGCGCGCGGTTAACCAAAGCGAGAAGAAAAAGAATCCGATATCAGTGAATCCGTATACGAGAGCATATCCTCCTAACGAGAATAACAAACTTCCGATCATTGGTCCCAAAGCCATTCCTATGTAGCGGAAAAAGTTATATACCCCGATGGCGGTAGAACGGTTCGCTTGAAACACGTACGTTAACAAAGTTGTCTGCACCGGCAAAGATGTTCCTAAAAATAAGCCAAATAGCATGATAGATATAAGCAGCAATGAAATGGAAATATGCGAAACGATCAGAAACAGCAAAATGGACGCGACATTTAAATATGATGTTGCCAAAATGATATGGCGCTCTTGCCAATGCCCTTGAATGCGTCCCCCGATAAAACTTCCAATGACGATCATGCATGACATCGCCAAATAGGCGATTCCTTTTTCTTCCGCAGACAAACCGTATCGTTCAGTTAAAATGCTGGGAAGAAAAACGAGAAAATTATACATAGCGTAATATTGAATAAATCCTAATAAAATAATCGATGAGCCTGTTCGGTGACGAAGGATCGGGATAAAATCGCGAAGCCGGAATGTTTTTGCCAATTGTTTTTCCGGTTTTGTTTCTTGGAGAAAAATAAAGTTTCCGATCCAGATAAGCAATCCTGCCAAAACGAGAACGAGAAAGACGGAATGGAAGTTAAACCTGCCGCCAAGAAACCCGCCGACGATCGGGCCGGCAACCGGCCCGAGAGAAACCATCATTTGAAAAGTGCCCATCGCTTTTCCGCGTGCTTTCCCCTCGAATAAATCCCCGATGACGGTTGCGGCAACTACCGACCCAGCGGCGATTCCGATCGCTTGCAAAGCCCGAAAGACAAGAAGGACATAAATCGAGTTGGAAAAAAAGCAGCCAAGCGATGCGGTTATGTAAAGGAAAACTCCGAAGAGCAACACGTTGCGCCGCCCTTTTGTGTCCGTTAAAGGCCCGTATACCATTTGCATCAGTGCCAAGAAAAAAGTAAAAATCGAAATCGTTAAATTCACTAAAAAAGAAGAAGTTCCAAAATCTTTTGTTACTTCTGGTAAAATAGGGGTGTAAATCGTCTGTGTAAATGGGCCGAGAAACGCGGCAAGCGAGACGAGATAAACGATAGCAGTGCGATTCATTACGCCCTCTCTCCTTTCCTGTCATATATGTAAATGATTATACTCCCTCGTATATGTTTTAGTAAGCAAAACGCACATGGTGAAAAGGTGGAGATAAGATGATTCGGAATGCAAACATTGAAGACTTGCCAGCAATTGTTCAAATATATAACGAAACGATTCCGTCAAGAATGGTAACGGCAGATCTTGAACCAGTGACCGTTGAAAGCAGGAAAGCGTGGTTTTTCAATCATGATCCGCATACGCGTCCGCTGTGGGTCGTAGAGCTGGATGGTCATGTGCGCGCATGGCTTAGTTTCCAATCGTTTTATGGGCGGCCGGCGTATCGCCATACGGCGGAAATCAGCATTTACATTTCCGGAGCGTATCGGGGAAAAGGAATCGGCAAACAGCTCTTGCGAAAAGCGGTGGAGGAAGCGCCTAGCATGGATATCAAAACTCTTTTAGGGTTTATTTTTGCGCATAATGAGCCTAGTTTGCGGCTTTTTACGCGCTTTGGTTTTGAAACATGGGGACATCTTCCTAAAGTTGCTGAACTAGACGGGATCGAGCGGGATTTGCTCATTGTTGGCAAAAGAATGGTATAGAATGAGGAGAATAGGATAATCGTAATAAATGGACAACATCGATAGAAAGAGGGAAGCAAAATGAATGTGATGCCGATTCGTTTATTTACGATTCAAGACGGGGAAGGGTTTGTCGCAGACGCGTTTCAATGTCCGGTGACAGGCAATTTAATTTACAAATCATCAGGGACACCTTCTGTGATCGCATACAATGCATTAACGGAAGAACAAATACAATATTTAGAAAAATATGGATTTCGGCGGATGAACGGCGCTTCGGTTGCGTCCGCGTCATCTCCCAGCTCTTCCACGCTGGAGGAGTTATTGCCAGAGCAATAAAAAGAAAGAGCTGATCGTTTTTTTGGATCAGCTCTTTTTCAATGTTTAAGATTGTGATGGGGGAAACATACTTTATCATTTTTGTCCGCAGATGCAAGAGAAGGGGAATGGTTATAAGTTTATTTTCGACTTAAAAAAGTAGAAAAAGGCAACGGTAAATGCAAATACAAGCAAGTAAAAGACAGGACGTTCCGTGTTGGAATTAGAAGTTTCTTTTGCGGTTGTTTCCTGATCCGCTTGCTGGTTTTTCTGTTCATTATCAGGCGACGGAATGTCTGGTTTTTGGCCTTCGCTTTTTGTTTGCTGATTGGCTGAATGCATTTTTGGCGATGATGCCCCGTACATTCCTGCGCCGGCTTGTTTCGCTTCATCCATTGCCTTGCGAATGCGGTCTTCGTATTTATAATCCCCGTAATCATAAAAATCTTCCACTAACCCCGCTTTCGCAATTTCTTCCTGCAGCAGTTTATCTCCTACCCAGACCCATGCTAATAATCGGCGATATTTGTCAAAAAGCGTGCTTCCATCTGTTTCTAATGTAATATCCCCGCGGCTTAATCGGGAACAAGTAAACCGGCTTGCTTCTTTTCCATATGGTTCAACTTGTATTGTGCTTTCAGGAGTGTCGATGAAAAGAAAGCGGGTGGTATATTCCCGTCCATTGACCATAAACCTCGCCGTATCTCCGTCAATGCATGTCACCAGTTTTGCAGGATATTTTTGGCCTAATTGCAATGAAGAGGATTGATTCGTGGACTGTTTCGGTGAAGACGCGGCGGAAGAAGATGTTCCGCCCAGCGTATGTCCTTGCAAATCAATTTTATCCAGTGTCAACTGTCCCACACATTCGGAATTGCTGTTGTATTTTTTTATTAGCTGGGCTAGCGTCGCCTTATCTTTTGCTTGCATTGCAATCGGTGTTGGTTCATGTAATAAATACGTACAATCGGATTTGCGGAAATGCCCGCCAAGTTTATCGAGCGCACCCGGATGTGCAAAACTATTTCCCGGAAAAATCGCTGTGGATACTATTATGGCTAGCGCGCTAACGAATTTCTTCATGATTCCGTCCTCCTTCAATGAATGGCGCGAGATATGCGGCAATATGTATGGATGATCGCTGCTTTCTTCACTTAAAATTATGCAAGCAAAAAAGAAAAACCTTGCTGCGCAAGGATTTTCCGGCGTAAGGGTGATATTGCACGATTCATGATTGTACTGTATAACAAGACAAAAAGCAATGGATCAATAATAACGAAAAGCTTATTAAGTTATGATAGAAAAAATTAACAAATTATTATATTGACAGGGAGACTTATGAACAAAAACAATCCTATATAGTGCTTAGATTTGGCCCGTTTTTTGCTATAGCAAAATACTCCACACCTAAATTAATGATTGTAATAATAAAACAGAGATGGCAAAAGCAAAACTTTTTCCTTAAACATGCTTGTGAAAAGAGGGGAAAAGATAATTAGAAAAGTGAGTTGCTGAAAAGTTCCTCGAGCAAAAATGGTGACTTTTCTGCCCAGAATGTTTTAAAGCCACTTTTATACATCTATATCCTCCTTACTATCGTAAGTAACCAGCCAACACTAGCTCCTAACCAGGCCGCAGCAATACCGGTTCCTAATTGCCTAGCCAGCTGATTCCGGTAAGAGCCATAAGACAAGTGAACTAACATGAGCGAAACCTTGTTTATCATTTTGCCTTTATAATATAAACCAACTTGTGTCGGCTTTATCGATTTTTTATCACTAGCAAATTTCGTTCAAAAACTTCAAAGGCCAGTCAGGCAGCAGACAGAGAGGGTTAATTCCTTATAGGGAGATACAAATGATTTTGGTTCTAAAACTCTTGTTGATCGGGTGAATCGGTTTCAATTCCTTATAGGTAAGATACAAACACTTACGGGATTCAGGAGAGATCGAACAAGGCGCGGAGTTTCAATTTCTCATAGGTAAGATACAAACGAAGGAGGGAACATATCAGGAAATTATTGAAAAGGCTGGTTTCAATTCCTCATAGGTAAGATACAAACACGGTGCGGCGTTGCCGGATGAACTGAAACGAATCATGTTTCAATTCCTCATAGGTAAGATACAAACAATTGTTTATACTTTACCAACCGGACCACTCCCGATAGTTTCAATTCCTCATAGGTAAGATACAAACGCTTGAAAAACTGTCGCTGTATTTCGATTTGTTCCCGGAGTTTCAATTCCTCATAGGTAAGATACAAACTGGTTTATCATCATTTACAGGTGTATCTTTTGTATTGGGTTTCAATTCCTCATAGGTAAGATACAAACCCAAAAAAATATTGATGTATCGGCATTTTTCTGAAATGTTACATAAAGTATACGCTATTAAGAAAATTGTGTCAATATATGGGGATGATGAAGATTCCTAAGGAAAAAGGGAATAAGAACTGTCGTCGATCCCTTGGGTTTTCTGCATGATCGGAGGTCGACGGCATTTATTATATTTAGGAATGCAATGTTTTAGGAAAGAATGTGCAAAAATCCCCTTTCCTATATTTATCGCGAGAGGGCATGCCACGAACGGAAATAAGTTGCCTGTTAGATAGGTGGCTTTTTCTTTTTTACAGTGGTGATTCAAATGCACAAGGCTTTTTATACAGGCACGTCCAGCGAACAAACATAAATTATTTATGGAGGTGAGGAGAAATGGTAAAAATCTTTATTGATCCAGGACATGGCGGAGCAGATCCCGGAGCAATTGGAAATGGGTTGCAGGAAAAAAATGTGACACTTCAAATTGCTGTGCGGATTCGAGATATCCTGTTAGCTGAATATGATAATGTTTCGATCCGAATGAGCCGTATTGGTGATCAAACGGTCAGTTTAACAGAACGGACAACTGCAGCTAATACATGGGGAGCCGATTTTTATCTTTCCATTCATGTTAATTCTGGCGGAGGAACTGGATATGAAGATTATGTGTATCCAGGTGTCGGGTCCCCGACAACAACCTACCAAAAAAATATTCACGAAGAGATTATAAAGCTGGTGGATTTTTTGGATCGCGGAATGAAACAAGCAAATTTCTTTGTTTTAAGAGAAACTAACATGCCCGCAGTTCTTACCGAAAATGGCTTTATTGATAATGCAAACGATGCAGCGAAACTGAAAAGCAGTTCATTTATTGAGAACATTGCCCGCGGCCATGTCAATGGTATCGTTCGGTCTTTTGGATTGCCGAAAAAAAGCGCAGGAACGCTTTACAAAGTGCAGATTGGCGCTTTTAGAGTGAAAACAAATGCAGATCATTTAGCGGCAAAAGCAAAGGCAAAGGGATTCAATGTATATGTCATTTATAAAGATGGACTATATAAAGTGCAAATTGGTGCGTTCGCCAATCTTGAAAACGCGAAACAACTAGCAGAAAAAGCAAAAGCTGCAGGATTTGAAGCGATAATTATCCAGGAATAATATGTTTTAAAAGCCCTTCTCATCGGAGAAGGGCTGGGCTTTTTGCATTATCGACAAGCTGACAGAAAAAGTTCTAACCCGTTATGTATCAAACGAGTTATGAACGATTTGCTTACTTAGTGAACGATGGGTACCAGATTTATCATGATTACGAATATGGGTATTTTCTCGGTGTATGTTGAATGGAAATCCATTTAACAGTTGTAAACGCATCTAAGCTCCACGAGCCGTTGAGTCGTCCTAATCCTGAATTTTTTTCTCCGCCAAATGCAACTATTGGTTCATCATTGATGGTTCCGTCGTTAATATGAATCATACCAGTTTCAATCTGTTTCGCCATCTCCGCGCCGCGTTCAATATTGGATGTATGGATGGCGCCGCTTAAGCCAAAATCGCTGTTGTTGGCATACTCAATTGCTTGTTGGTCATTTTCAACTTTCATAATGCATACAACTGGGCCAAAAAGCTCTTCTTTGGCAATCGTCATATCCGGCGTAACATCGGTAAATATGACAGGTTCTACAATATTTCCCTTCACTTCTCCTTTTAAAATAGGGGTTGCGCCTTCTTTTATGCCTGTTTCAATAAGGTTGACAATCATTTGAACTTGTCTTTCATTCATCAACGGTCCAATAATCGTCTCAGGGTCTCTCGGATCGCCGCATTTCAAACTAGCTACTTTACGTACATATTTTGTTAAAAATTCATCATATACTTTTTCATGAACGATAATTCGATTCGCTGACATACAAATTTGGCCTTGATGTGTAAAACGGCTGAAAACCGCTGCACTGACAGCAAGATCAATATCGGCATCATCCAGGACAATCAGTGCACTATTTCCTCCAAGCTCCAATGAGACTTTTTTCAAATGACGTCCGGCAATTTCACCGATATGTTTTCCAACTTTACTTGAACCTGTAAATGAAATAACCTTTGGAATTGGATGTTCAATGAATCCGTTGCCAATTTCCTCAATTTCAGTTATAACAACATTTAGCAGACCTTTTGGCAGACCTGCTTCTTCAAAAATTTTGGCAATGAGCGTTCCACCAGTGATAGGCGTATGCTCATGTGGCTTTAGCACAACACCGTTTCCTGCTCCTAATGCGGGAGCGACCGATTTCATAGAAAGGAAAAACGGAAAGTTAAAAGGACTAATCACACCGACAACTCCAACAGGAATACGATATAGGCGATTTTCTTTCCCATCAACTGGGGATGGTAAAATTTTTCCTTCCATTCGAAAAGGATATGTAGCTGCTTCTTTGATTATATTGATAACAAGATCAATTTCAAAAGCTGCTTTCAGTTTTGTCCCGCCAAGTTCTTCGATAATGATGTTTTCAATAGATTCTTTATTCTCTTCAATATATTTTACCGCATTTTCAAAAACAGCTCTTTTTTCAATAGGGTTCGTATGTTGCCACTTTTTTTGGGCTTCTTTGGCTGATCGATAGGCTTCATCAACGTCTTTTAAGCTGGCGCATGTAAATGTTGTAATCACTTCATTGTTGTATGGATTAAAATCTATCAGTTGTCTGTTGCTGGTGCCATCTTTCCATTCTCCACTGATATATTGCTTATTTAATAACTTGAAATTTACCATGAACTTACCCCTCCAATTTTTTATTTTTCTATTTCGATATTTTGTTTTGCTATTTCTGCAAGCACTTGGATGTTTGTATTGATTTCTTGCATTGTAGCGGACAGCTCTTCAATAGCTGCTGATTGGGCGCTCGATTCTTCACTTACTGATTGAATAAAATCGTTTAGCTGCTTAATAAGATTCTTCATTTGGTTTGTTTTTTCATTGATTTCTTCGACATGTTGTTTCGAGGTGTTGGCCATTTTCCGTACCTCGTTCGCTACAATGGAAAAACCTTTGCCATGTTCACCGGCTCTTGCAGCTTCAATAGCAGCATTTAGTCCTAACAAATTACTTTGATCCGCAATTTCTTTTACCAAATTCGAAATTCCTTCAATTTTACCAACATTTTCGGCTGCCTCTTTAGCCTTTTCTGAAATGGTTGTTATTTCATTAGAAAGCTCAGTGATGGAGTCGGCCATTGATTGGATTGTTGCAGTTATTTCCTCCATGACTGTCGAAAGATTAGCAGAGATTTCTGATAATTGCATAGCCTTCTCCATATTAACTCCGATTCCGATACCGCCTACAACACGACCATTACGGTCATGAATAGGCATAGCCTTTGCAATTAAGCCAACCCCAAAAAGCTCCTTTGGAACAATAGCAGAGAGAAGCTTGTTTTGTTTGATCGCATTTGTGATGATGTCGCCTTCTTGTAAAGGATCACCAGGTTTGACATTTAGAGAAAATGTTTTGGCCGGATAATTAACAATTAACTTTTCTGTGTCATAAATTCCGACCGTAATGTCTTCATGCACAAGTTGGTTCAAGTATGGGGCCACCTTTAGAAATGCATCCAGTAGCTCTATATCCTCAACATTTGTTTTTTCTTTTTCTTCTACCTTCTCCATTTAATGACACCATCCTTGAGAAAATTTTGCTGCCAATCTTATTATCGGAACTAAATATAAAAAATTTTAGTAATGATATGACATATGGCAGTGATCAGCAGAGATTTTGTAAATTTTATCTGAAATAGGCGGGAGGCTGCCACTTTTAAATGGACATGGTGCAATCCAATAAATCTATAGTGCTTGGAATTGAGAAAATGAAGGTTGCTCCCGAAAAATGTTGAGTCTGTTCTCCTGATGGCAAAACGGTATCGTGTCTATACCTTTTATCGATTCGTGAAGTGATCAAGGCATGCATTCAAGACGGGGATTTATCGCTTTGAGTAGATCTTTTTGACAGAAAAAAGAAGGCGGAGTGAGACTCCGACCTTCTTCCATGTGACCGCCGACCGCAAAATGAATAAAAACGTGCGTTTTTTATGAAAGCGAAAATCAAATTTATCATCGTACCAAAGGAGGCGCTTTCCGCCAAAGATAACTATTCATTTCGGAGATTGAGAAGGGATGGATAAGCCATTAGCCGAAATTGGCCGCAAAGCGCCAAAGAAAGCGGTTGAAGCGTATTAGAAAAGTATCGTATGAAAAACAAAAGCGGATTCGTATTTCGACTTCATTGAAGCGGGAGTTGAATTGGTACATTGAAGGAAAAGAAGATGACGAACATTTCATCAAAAGCCGCAATGGACATAATAAGCCAATCGGCCGGAGCATGGCATGCAAAATTCTGCGGAAGGTTGCCAACCGCTTTCGTTTAGATAAGGTTGGAACGCATACACTCCGCAAAACATTCAGCTATCACTTTTACCAGCAAACCAAGCCATGCTGAAAGAGATCTTTAACCATTCGTCGCCGGCGATTACGTTAAAGTATATCGGTGTCAATCAGGATTCAGTGGATCGAGTCATGTCGAAATTTAAGATCTGGAGTACACATGTTTAATTCCATTTATCCCCTAATCCTTTTATTTATTAATTTTCAGAGTGTAAACAATACTAATAATTAAGGCGAAGGCTATTCATTTCTTTTGAGAAGTGATAATATTCTTATGGAAATCTTGCATATTGGTGGTGTACATATGTTTTCATCGTTAAAACGATTTTTAATCGGCAGACCGTTGAAATCAACCGAACTGGGAGAGCAAAAGTTGAACAAATTGAAGGCATTGGCGGTTTTATCGTCTGATGCCCTGTCTTCGGTTGCATACGGTACGGAACAGATTTTACTTGTTCTCGCAACAATTGGAGCTATTGCATTTTGGTATTCCCTCCCTATTGCGATTGGAGTTCTTATTTTATTGATGGCACTTATTTTATCGTATCGCCAAATCATTTACTCTTATCCACATGGGGGCGGGGCTTACGTCGTTTCCAAAACAAATTTGGGTGTTAATCCTGGCCTCATTGCCGGAGGCTCTTTGCTGGTCGATTATATTTTAACGGTGGCGGTAAGTGTGTCCGCGGGAACAGATGCCATTACATCCGCATTTCCAACTTTACATCAATACACAGTTGGAATTGCTATCGCCATGGTTGTGTTTATCACTATTCTTAATCTTAGGGGCATAAACGAATCCGCTTCTGTTTTAGCGTATCCCGTTTATTTGTTTGTGTTGGCACTTGTTATTCTCATTATTGTTGGGCTTTTCCGAATTATAAATGGCCAAGTGCCGTCAACCTTGCATACACCTGTCGGTACTGCAGTGCCCGGAATTACGTTATTTTTATTACTGCGCGCTTTTGCATCCGGCTGTTCTGCATTGACAGGGGTAGAAGCGATCTCCAACGCTGTTCCAAATTTTAAGGAACCGGCGGCAAAAAACGCTGCTAAAACGTTAGTGATGATGGGATTCATCCTCGCTTTTCTATTTGTTGGAGTCACTTTTTTAGCATACTGGTATGGAATTGCTCCGAAAGCAGAAGAAACTGTTGTTTCCCAACTTGCTTCTGAGGTGTTTGGAAGAAGCGCGATGTATTACTTTATCCAAGGAGCAACTGCCCTTATTTTAATTTTGGCTGCAAATACGGGGTTTTCTGCTTTTCCTTTGCTGGCATATAATCTCGCATCCGATAAATACATGCCAAGAATGTATCTTATACGTGGCGACCGATTAGGATATTCAAACGGAATCATCACGCTTGGCCTTGCTTCTATTTTGGTGATTGTTGCTTTTAATGGGCAGACGGAACAGTTAATCCCTTTGTATGCGGTTGGCGTATTTATTCCTTTCACTTTGTCACAAACAGGAATGATTGTAAAATGGGTGCGCGAAAAACCAGCAGGGTGGGTACCAAAGCTGCTTACAAACTTGTTAGGAGCTGCCATTACACTAACCGTACTGTGCATCTTTTTTATCACAAAATTTACTCAAGTATGGGCTGTGCTTGTCTTTCTTCCGATTATCGTATTTATTTTTCATCAAATCCATAAGCACTATGATGCGGTGGCAGAGCAACTGCGCGTCAATCCAAACAAGATTCCCGACAAAATTGAGGGAAATGTCGTGCTTGTGCCTGTTGCGGGAATAACAAAGGTAGTCGAGCAATCCTTAAATTACGCCCAAGCCATTGGAGATTACGTATTCGCTGTATATGTGGCCTTTGATCGGGAAAGTATGCTTCGAATGGAAGAGAAATGGAAAAAGTGGCGCCCGGATGTTCGGCTTGTTACCCTCTTTTCTTATTATCGCGATCTTATCACACCAATTTCCAAGCTGGTGGATACCATTGAAAGCAAGGCGGAGGAAAGAAACTATACAGTAACAGTTTTGATTCCTCAATTTATACCGAAAAAGGGATGGCATAACTTTTTGCATAACCAATCCAGCGTTTTATTGCGCTTGTACCTTCTATATAAGAAAAATGTGATTGTCTCAACAGTTCCTTACCGGCTCCACAAGTAGAAATTAAGCGGTAAACAGGGGTGATTGCTGAGCTATCATCCCTGTTTTTTTATGCAAAGATCATATTGCAGATCGAACAATATTTAACAGATTTAGTAAAAATTGAACGTTTTTTCTTTTGTTTTTTAACGGAGTGCATAACCGGGTGAATGCAGGAATATCAGCGGATTTGACGAATTACCCGGTTACACCCAATAAAACGAAAGTTTATAACAGGACTTTACATTTTATGGGATAACGGTAAACTGTAATGGACAAATTCAAAGAAAAAATTTACTGCAGATTTTTCCAAGCGCCACTTCAGGATCGGGGTGGCGTTTTTTATTTTGATATGATTTTGATAGACCATGCAATGTTTGCTGGTAAGATAATGCCTGCCTTTTGAAAATTGCAATATTTCCGTTCTCTCGCCTTAGTTTCTATCATTTTATCCATTTTTTGAAAAATAAAAATCTTATTGTTATAATAAATGGGAATATTTTGGTTATTGGAGGTGGATTTACATATGACAAGAGAACTTTTCTTAGAAGACAGTTATAAAAAAGCACATCATGCTAAAGTCATCGAAATTAAGGAGGACAAAATTATTTTAGACGAGACGATTTTCTACCCCACAGGTGGCGGCCAACCTCATGATACAGGAATGATCAAACAAGGAAATGAGACATTTAAAGTGAATAAGGTTCAAAGAGAAAATGGACAAATTGTCCATTATGTAGACAATGTTGAAAAACTAAAACAAGGTCCTGTAGAGATAGTGATAGACTGGGATCGACGATATAAATTTATGCGTTATCATTCCCTGTTACATGTATTAGCCGGTTATCTTTATAACCAATTCGGGGCTTTGGCGATGGGAAATCAAATTTTCGAGGATCGGGCAAGAATCGATTTTCAATTCGAAGAACCTTTAACAAACGAACAATTTAACGAGATTGAAGATGAAATAAACAAGTTAATCCAAGAGGATCATCAAGTCTCAATACGCACCGTTAGCCGTGAAGAAGCGGAGAGAATTGACGGTTCTATTAAAACGGTGATTAATTTGCTGCCTCCTTCTATTAAAAATGTCCGACTTGTTGCTATTGGTGACATTGATGAACAGGCTTGCGGGGGAACACATGTAAAAGAAACAAAAGAAATAGGCCCTTTTCAAATTTCGAAAATCAAAAGTAAAGGACAAAACAAAAAACGCTTAGAAGTTACTTTAAACTGTACTTGAACAAGTTTATTGGTACTGTCAAGAATTTTATGGAATGTAAGATAGATAGGGTATCTCTGAACTATGGAGCTGGAAATGGATCGCGGGCTGGTTTGCTCTACACAGGAGACTGAATATTCAGTCTCCTGTGCAGGAAGATCCCCTTATCTCATTGATTAACATTATTAGTTCATATAATGTTCTTCAAACATTCGTTGGAGGGATTTCTGTGCTTCGGCGAATCCTTGCAACTTTCGCCCAGCCTCTTTTCTTTTGATCTTAATTATGCATCACCAAATAAAAAATTAAATTGTTTTATTTATAATGTGTTGAATCCTTTCTGGAATGGATGTTCTTAATTCCTTCAAATATTCGGCTAAAAATTCAGGTAAAATTGTTAAATTATTGATATTATCAATTTTATGCCACTTAAATTTCAAAGTTTGTTTGCCTTCATATCCTTCGAAGCTATTTTGGTTATATAGCGCAGAGTTTTCTGGAAACTCTATCAGATAATAAAATTCAATACTTTGTTCTTTTTGGTTGTTATATTCAAAAAAATTTTCTGCTACCCATAACAAATTCTTTATTTTAATTTCAATCCCCAATTCTTCTTTAAATTCTCTTTTTAATCCTTCTGTTGTTGCTTCGAACCCCACTCCACCACCAGGTAACACCCAAAAATCATCCATCTTATGCAAGAGTATATGTTCATTATGCACCACAACTCCTGCAGCTCTAACTCTCGTTCTCAATGAAATCTCTCCCTTTTATATATTTTTTTCACTAATTATCATATAGTCCTGCAATTCAGGAAGGTTTTTATTTAATTCCGTTTTGATCTTGATTTAGCTTTCAAGTGCGATAGAACTAACTATTTCGAAACAATTTGGAAAAGATAGAAGAATTTATGATGTTCAAAAATCTCTCGCTTCATATGTAGCCAAAATAGATATAAGCCTGCTCAAAACGAGCAGGCTCTTCGTTGGCGACATTCATGAATTTATGAAGGAGGAAACTAACTGACTGATTGATGATAACTTCAGGCTTACCAGCGGTAAAATCGTTTTAAGACGTGGCGGTGTAGAGCAATTGTTAAAAGAAATTGATCAGCGTTTATAAAATTCGATGATTAAAAAAATTCGTCAACCATCCGTCAACAACGCAATTAAAGCAAAATAGAAAAAACCCTTGCCACGCAAGGGTTTTTTCAATGGAGCATACCGGGTTCGAACCGGTGACCTTCGCGCTGCCAGCACGACGCTCTCCCAACTGAGCTAATGCCCCATTTGGACTTGTCGTTTATATCCGCTTTTTATTATATATACGACTTTTTTGAAATGCAATATATTTATTGGATTTTTGTGAAAGGGATGGTCATCAGGCGCTTTCAATATCAATATTAATGATCGAATCGATGGTGCGGATGGCGTAGTAGACGTCGGCAGCAGCGCGTTTTTGGTCAACAGCTGCTTTTAGTTTGATTAAATGATGGTGGTTTTCTAAATCTTTAATACGCATTGTCTTAATATCAATATTTTGTGACTTAATTTTGTCAATCACCTCGGCAATATTTTTGGCATCCGCAACGGTGATTTGCAGAAGAATCTCTTTCTCTCGCAACTGCTTTGGCCCGAAAATACTCATTAAAACAGGAATGAATTCAACGCTTACGATTAATAAAGCAACGCCAAATGCGGATTCCCAATAAAATCCGGCGCCCACTGCAACACCAATGCCAGCTGCTCCCCAAATGATCGCAGCTGTTGTCAGCCCTGAAATACTATCGTTCCCGCGCCGCAAAATGACTCCTGCGCCTAAAAAGCCGACTCCTGATACAATTTGAGCGGCAAGGCGGAGTGGATCCATCGTAATATGATTTTTTTCGGGAAATACATAAGCGGATTCGATGGATACGATCGTTAACAAGCAACTGGAAATGGAAATGACTAGACATGTCTTCAAGCCAACGGGTTTACGTTTTAATTCTCTTTCCAGCCCGATAATTAAGCCTAATATAGCCGATATGCCTAGCTTAATAAAAGGATCGAAGCTCATAGTAATCACCTCTTTATTATAAAGTGGTATAATTTATTATAATAAACACTTATAAGGGGATGGACAATGAAATCATCGAATTTATTGAAGCCGTATTTAGCGCTGTTTATTGGAGCGCTTTCTGTTTCTACTTCCGCTATTCTCGTCAAAGCGGCGCATGCCCCTGCTTCGATCATTGCGTTTTATCGATTGTTTTTTACCGTACTGTTCATGACACCATTTTTTGTTAAAGTTAAATATATTCAGGAATTGCAAATGATCTCGAAGCGAGATTGGGTCTTTTCCATCCTCTCTGGCGCTTTATTAGCGTTTCATTTTATTTTTTGGTTTGAATCATTAAATTTTACTTCTGTCGCTAGCTCGGTTGTGCTTGTAACGTTACAGCCACTGTTTGCGTTTATTGGCGGATATGTTTTTTTTAAAGAAAAATTAACAGTAGGAGCGGTTTTAAGCGCATTGTTAGCCATTGTTGGATGTGTCATTATTAGCTGGGGAGACTTCCAAGTGAGCGGCAAAGCGTTGTTTGGCGATGCGCTGGCACTTTTCGCATGCGTAATGGTAACAGGGTATTGGCTGCTTGGTCAAGCATTGCGAAAACGTCTGTCATTAATGACATATACATATATTGTATATGGAATCAGCACTCTCACGCTTCTTCTTTATGTGCTTGTCCTCCGCTTTCCGTTATTTTCATATAGAAAAATAGATTGGATTTGTTTTCTTTTGCTTGCAATTGTGCCGACATTGCTTGGGCATTCGCTTATGAACTGGTCAGTAAAATGGGTGAGTGCTGCGACGGTTTCGATGAGCATTTTATTTGAACCGGTCGGTGCGGTAATATTGGCTTACTTGCTGCTTGGAGAGGTTGTTCAACCATCCCAATTGATAGGAGGTATTTTCATTTTAACAGGAATCGGGACATATTTGTGGGGAGAAAATCGAAAAGGGGCGCTACCAGTGCAAGAAAGTAGCTGACCCGAGCGCCCCGGTAATAAAATATTGATGGTTAATAGGAAGACGATAATTTTCTAAGCTGTTGGCAAACTGAGATAAATAAATAAAATTGACTCTTGTTGTTTGCGGAAGCAAATAGGCTGACTTTGTAGCGTTTTTCTTTCTTTTTCTATTTAAAGTGTCAATGATTTCTTCTTTTGTTTTAATTCCTATTCCGTGTCCGTAATGAAGGCCGTTTCCTAAATAAATCGTGTTTTCGCCCTGCCATTGCGGCGTTTGCGGATCGAAGTCAGGATTTTTAAAATAAAGACAGTCGCCTGGGAGATAATCTTCTCCCTTTTTTGTTTTGATCCCTAAGTCTTCATCAACATGCCAGTCGTATAATAAGAGATTGGAAAACAATGTGTTAAAGTTTTGTTTATCAATGACATCTAATACCGCTTTGTAAAACACGATAACGATGGCGGTAGCGCACTCAAAGGCATACAACTGGCTGTTGATGAAAATATCATTTATCGCATCCGAAGGAAGGATGCCTTGTTTTAATTGAAAACCACCCAGATCATTTTTTGTCCAAAATTGCTCATTGCATCTCGAAAAACGAAAAATGGTAAATCTTGCTTTGCTTTTTGCGAGCAAAATAGCCGCATCGATAATGCGGTCGCGCAAAATAATTTCGAATAACAGCTGATGTTTGTTTTTATATACGTAGGTTTTTTGTGATTTTAATAATGCTTCAAATATTTTTTCTTGTTTTTTTGAAAGAGAAGAATGCGCAAGGAAGTCATTATTCACAATCGTTTGTTGAATTTGAATCATGTTTGCCCCCTCAAAAAAGTTATTTGTGATTATAATGATGAGAGAAGAGAGGAAGTTTATTGCAGATCAAGGCATGACGTTTTATTTTTATGAAATGACATCGATAAAAAATGATGTTTAATTTATATGTATGTGATATGTGCATTTGTTATTCTGTAAGTTTTTTGCCGTTTTGATAGCAACGTAAATAACTCAAAGAAGTTGCAGTGTTGGGCGGTATGTCGATTTTTAATCCCAAAAAATAACATATAATTTTTTTAAAAAAATAGTTGCATTTTTAAAATCGAGATGTTATATTAAATAGCGTCGCTAATGAAAAATCTTAATAACGAAAAAACTTAGTTGACAACAAAAAAATGTTATGATATCATCAAAGAGCTGTTTTAATCAAGTATGTTGAATGTTCCTTGAAAACTGAACAAAACGAAGCGTCCACATAGAAAAGCGGAGGC
>ERZ1673817.26-NODE-26-length-22320-cov-18.038266_pt1 | contig 22320 bp, 20 predicted proteins | sample MGYA00580146_ERZ1673817 | MGnify/ENA primary metagenome ERZ1673817 (study PRJEB41219, sample SAMN04549607) | soil metagenome | isolation source: soil | place: USA: New Mexico, Bitter Lake NWR | collected 2008-11-15 ...
TTGCATCCTTATGCATAACTTCGAGTTTTTACTCTAGTTTTGCAACACCATCTGAATGATAATATTACCGTCACCTAATAATTTCCCAGTTAACATTTCAAGAAGTTTATGATAGAAGAGTCTGTATGATTCATTTGGCCTCCTTTATATAGAACGTTTGTTCTTGTTTATTATAACATATTCTCATAAGATGATTAAACATCAAGTATAATTAAGATAAGATATTAAGAAAATATAGCAGCAGCCGATAATATAATTGAGGTGTTAATAATGAACAATGAACTGAAAGAGTACGAAATCATTGAGGAAATTGCGAAAAGTGGACATCGTATTTATAAAGTAAATAATTATTACTTACACAGCAAATATGATCCGATTCGAGAAGCTGCCAAATTTGCCGAACGCCATTATAAAAAGAACCATCTTCATATTTTATTTGGCGTGGGTTCAGGATATATCGCGAAAGCTTTAAGTGAGAAAATGACTGAAGAGGAATATTTAATTATTATTGAACCTATCGAATGTTTAGCAAATAAATTATTGAAAAATAAAAAATTAGAGCGGGTTATCATTATTAAAGGGGAAAAACAAGATATCTTTAGGAAAATTTGTGGATCTTTAGCAAATAGATTTGGTAGAAGAATTTCCTTAATTTGTTCTCCTAATTACGATAAAATATCTCCTCGCTATTACCAAAATATATGTGAAATAATAAAAGAATTTATATATGTGCAGCAGGTAGAAGTGAATACGATTAAACTTTTTTCTAAGGAATGGCAACGAAATTTTACGTTAAACTTATTTTATACATTTGACGATATTCCATTAAAAAGATTGGAATGTTTTTATAATGTGCCAGTTGTCGTTGCTTCTGGTGGCCCGTCGTTAACAAAGCAAATACCTTTATTGAAAAAAGTGAGAAAACACATTTTGCTGATATCTTCCGGATCGACGATTAACTCGCTTCTTAAATATGATATTGAACCTGATTTTATTGTTACAATTGATGGGGGAATCAACAATTATAGGCATTTTGAAACAATAGAGCTAAAACAAGCAAGAATAATTTATTCATTATCTAACCATGAGAAAATTAGAGAAAGATTTAATCGATCGTTTGTATTTATATCTAACATAGATGATGAGTTAAAAATGTATGCACAAAAATTATTAAATAAAGAAATAGATAGTATATTAGGAGGCGCTTCTGTCGCCAATTTCGCCTTACATATAGCTTATATGATTTCAACGGGGCCTGTTGCATTAATTGGTCAAGATTTAGCCTATACCGATAACAAAACACACGCAGAACATAATAAAAATTTCAGAAAAATTGATGAAACATATATTAAACAAAAAGGACTATTCTATACAGAGGGGTATTATGGTGATCAAGTATTAACAGATTATGGGTTCTTAACAATGAAGCATGATTTTGAAAAATTACTTCAAATTTTTTCACAGCCTGAAAGAATTTATAATTGCACAGAAGGCGGGGTTAAGATAGAGGGGTATCAACAAATTTCTTTCCAAGAATTTTGCGACAGGTATGTAGATACCAGTAAAAGTGTCTCAATGTTCGATATCGATTCATATCCGCACAGGGATATTCAAGAATGGGAAGAGTTTTTAATCCGAATTGAAAATGAAATAAGATTGCATGATAAAGTAAGGCGCCTTGCTGAGGAAGCAGTGCTGTTGCTGAAAAGAAATGTTTCTGATACAGCGTTTGATGCAAAAATTTTAAAAAAGTTAGATAAAATTGATGAACAGTTAAAGCCGATTTTTGATGAAGGAATGATGTCATTAATTGCCCAACCTATTGTTTTAGATACGTTTAATAACTACCTGCCGAAAGAAAATGAAACGGAACAAGAAATGTATCAACGAGTATACGATCGTTCCATGGATTTATATTCGCGCTTGCAAGAAGCTGCAATCGATTCAAAATCTTATTTCATGCAATTAAAAGAAAAAATTAAAAATAAAATTATTTCGATGGATAAGAGGGAGAAAGATGATGAATCTCATTTACGAAACACAAGATAGTTTCTATCAATATATTGAGCGAGTAGCATCGGGAACACAAACAATCGCTGACTATTTGCGCGAAGATAACGTTGGGGAAGCAATGCAGCTAATTGCGCAATTTAGCGAAGGCGTTGCTTGGCTGACGAAAGTAATTGTATTAATGCGGGAACATAAGTATCATATTAACATTGATCCGAGCCAAATTAACGGATTTTTGCTGGAAATCAACGATGGTTTAGAACGGCAAGATTATGTCATTGTCGCCGATATATTTGAATATGAAATAAAGCCATTTTTTGAAGAGGCAGCGAAAGAAAGATTTTATCAAATGAAGGAAGATAAAAATTGAGCGTTTTAGACCGTAATCTTGCCTTGATAAAAAATAAACAGTTGCGAGAAAGGTTACTCCATCCTATAAATGAATCCATTGATGTTGATATTCATCCATCAAAAAAAGGGCCGCCAACAATGAAATTAAATGGGCATTATTTGTATAGTCGTTACGATCCATTGAAAGATGCCGAGCGTTTTATTGATTCGCAAATCGACAGAGATGCCCATGTTTATTGCCTTTTTGGCTTTGGACTCGGTTATCATGTACAAGAATTGCTGCAAAAAGAACCAGATAAACAAATTGCCGTTATTGAACCTTATTTATCTGTTATTCGGAAAGCAGTTGAAAATATAGATTTATCTAATATTTTCTTGCATCCGAATGTGGCAATTTTGTGCCTTGAACAAGGACAAGCAATGATTCATACATTGAATGAGTTGGCTAAGCAACAAACTAGATGGATTATACCGCACGCGTGGCTAAAAGCACTGCCATCAAGCCATCCATTGAAATGTTTTTTAGAAGATATAAAAATACAAGAAATGTCGTTTCAACGTTTTTCATCCTTAATGGAAAAGAATTTTGCAGAGAATTTGAAATATATGGATGCGGATGTAGGAAAATTGTTTGCAAAATTTAACGGTCAAAAAGCAGTATTAGTGTCATCCGGTCCTTCATTAGATGACACGGTTTATTCTTTAAAAAGGCTGAAGAACAAATATTTTATTTTATCTGTTGGTTCTGCCCTTCGGGTGCTTAAAGAAAACAGCATCGTCCCAGATGCTGTCATTATCACGGATCCGCAAGAATTTGTTTATAAGCAGTTAGATGGTATGGGGTTTACGCAGTCTTTAATTTATTTGTCAACAGCCTGTCATTCTGCTGTGGCGAATCATAGAGGGTTAAGAATTATCGCATTTCAAAAAGGGTATCCTCAGGCTGAAAGTTATGCTGGTAAAAAAAATTTGCCTTTAGTTGATACGGGAGGGTCTGTCGCGACAACAGCGCTTGATGTATTAATTAAAATGGGGTTCTCTGAAATTGTATTGTTAGGCCAAGATTTGGCTTATAGCAATAACAGAAGCCATGCTTTATATTCGACATCAGGAGTAGAAGTAGTATCGAATGAAAACTTGCTGTCTGTTCTTGCGAATGATGGCACAATGGTAAAAACAACAACCATTCTGTCTATTTATAGAAGATGGTTTGAACGAAAGGTTGCTGAAACAAAACATGTTATTTTTAAAAATACAGCTGAGAAAGGCGCTGTTATTCAAGGTGTGCCTTTCGTCCATATATCTGAAATTATTTCAGAGTCAGAACATCTCATGGAGTGTAATTTTAGTGAAAAAATAAATCAAATATTAAAAAACTTGTAACTTTACTTCAAAGGAGTTTATGCTATGGAGTTTTTACGAAATCGAACAGTCCTTGTTACTGGGGGAACTGGATCATTTGGGAAAAAATTTGTAAAAAAAGTATTAGAATATGATGTAAAAAAGGTTATCGTATTTAGCCGCGATGAATTAAAACAATATGAAATGGCACAAGAATATACGGATCCAAGAATCCGCTTTTTCATTGGTGACGTACGGGACAAAGATCGTCTATATCGCGCGTTTGATGGCGTTGACTATGCCGTCCATGCAGCGGCAATGAAACAAGTACCTGCATGTGAATACAACCCATTTGAAGCGGTAAAAACAAACATTTACGGCGCTCAAAACGTGATTGAAGCAGCGATTGACCGTGGAGTAAAACGAGTCATTGCATTAAGTACCGATAAGGCTGCGGCGCCAATTAATTTATACGGTGCTACAAAACTAGCATCCGATAAACTATTTGTAGCGGCCAACTCTTATGTCGGCGGAAAAGAAACTCGATTTGCCGTAGTGCGCTATGGAAATGTGGTTGGGAGTCGTGGAAGTGTTGTTCCATTGTTTAAAAAAATGGCCGCTGAAGGCAAGAAACTGCCAATCACAGATAAACGGATGACTCGCTTCTGGATCACACTTGACCAAGGTGTTCAGTTTGTCATTGATTCCCTTGCAAGAATGAAAGGCGGAGAAATTTTTGTTCCGAAAATCCCCAGCATGAAAGTGGTAGATCTTGCAAAAGCAATCGCACCGGAAGCGGAATTTGAAATCATCGGCATCCGCCCGGGCGAAAAGCTTCATGAAACGATGATTACGGAAGATGATGCGAGACATACAGTTGAGTTCGATAATTATTATGTAATTGTTCCTGAGTTTCCGTGGTGTCCACAAGAATATGTGAAACACGGAAGAAGCTTGCCGGAAGGATTTAAATATACAAGTGATACAAATACAGAATGGTTGACAGTGGAGGAGTTACGAACATTAGTAAAGGGAATTTAATTATCCTAGATTAAACTTTTAATTAAGTTTGAGAGGAGTGAGTAATATTTGGAACATATTGTATGGGTTGATATCTATTTGTGGTTTAAATACCACATTTGCAAAAGCTATGAATGAAATTGGACACAGTGCTAAATCAATTTCGTTTTTAAATCATCGATTCGAAAAAGCAGATATTGATTTCGATATTAATATGTTTACAAAGCCGGAAAAGATTAAAATTCGTCAAAAATTGTTTGAAGAGCATAAAGACACATACGAGGTTTTCCATTTCTTTTTTGCTCACACATTTTTATACGATCAAGAGGATTTACCCTATCTATCATCAAAAGGAAAAAAAATATTCATGCATCATAATGGAACAGATGTAAGATTACCAAGTGTTTTGGAAAAATTTAATCCGTATGCGAAATTAATGTATAAAGATTTTTTTGTAAATGAAGATGAAGTGACAAAGTATGTGAAAAATTGTGCTAAATGGATTCCAACAGCAATTGTACAAGATTTGGAATTAGCCGAATATGTAAAACCATTCTATGATAATGTTGAAATATTACCTTTGCCAATAGATTTAAGTTTAGGTAAATATTGTATTGAGAATTATGATTACAAACCAATTACTAAATCATTGAATAGGAAGTTGAAAATTATACATGCTCCAACGAACAGAAAATTTAAAGGCACAGATTACATTATTGATGTAATGAAGAAATTATTATCAAAAAGAAATGATATTGAGTTTACTGTAATAGATAATCCCAATCATAATGATTTTCTTAAAGAGTTAGCACAAGGAGATATTATCATTGATCATATTTTGTATGGAACTTACGGTATGTTATCAATTGAAGCAATGGCTTTAAAAAAGCCGGTTATTACTTATATTAATGATTTTGTTAAACAAGGGTATCCAAACGATTTACCTATCGTATCTGCAACGGTGGATAATCTTGAAGAAGTTATTGAGAATCTAATAAATGACAAAGAAAAGATTGTTTATCTAGGTGAACAAGGTAGAAAATATGTGGAGAAGTATCATGATTTAAAGAATGTTATTTTACCAAGATTAATTGATATATATAAAAAATATTAAAAGTTTATAAAAATATCATTGAAAGAAAGGAATAAGTCTATGATAGAAAGATATAAGATACAAAAAAGAATATTAAATTTATTTGAACAGTTAGACTTTGGAGATAAAGTGATGATTTGGGGAGCTGGAGAACATACTATCGCTTTGCTCAACTTTCTTAATGAGAAAAATATTTCCTTTCATTATATTCAAGGAATTATTTCTAGTTATCAAGAGCATCAACAAATTATGGGAGTAAAAGTTTATTCTATCCAAGAAGCTCTTAATTTGCTTGATTATATTAAGTATATTATTGTTTCTTCATATTCCTTTCAAGAAGAAATTTTGCATGAGTTAGAAAAGTTAGGTTTACGTTCGAAGGCATTTGTTTTATACAATATGGATGATTTTGATCCATTATTTTATTGGAAGGTAAGGCAACGTTATTATTATAACTATGAAGATATTCCGGCAGGTCCAGTTGTTCATAATGTAAAATTTGATGATATTGAATTTAAAATGAAGCTTAATTTAAGGGAGTTTATTCAAAATACTATTTATAATTATGGGTATTATGAGAAGAACGAAACTCAATTTTTATTAAGAAAAGTTCAAGCTGGTCAAACTGTTGTTGATTTAGGAGCGAATGTTGGTTATTATACTTTAATACTTGCTCAAAGAGTGGGGATAAATGGAATGGTTCATTCTTTTGAACCTGATCGTAAAAATTTCAGACAATTAATAGAAAATATACATTTAAATCGATTGTCGAATGTGGTAGCAAACCAACTAGCTGTCTCAAATAATAATGGTTATGTGACTTTGTATTCTAACTCTGACGAGCATGGTGGAATGAAATCGTTTATGCAACAGTTTGAACATGTTTATGCGCAAGAAAAAGTGGAAACGATTCGTTTAGATGATTATATTAAACAAAATAAAATCGATAAAGTAGATTTTATTAAATCAGATATCGAAGGAGCAGAAATGCTTGCTTTTCAAGGAGCGGAAAATCTCCTTTCTTCTTCCAATGCGCCGGATATTATGTTAGAAATTAACCCTATTGGCTTATCAAAATTAGGATTTTCTGATATAGAACTTCAAAAATTACTAATTGATTATGGATATAAAATATACTTGATAGAGGACGGTGGTACATTAAAATATATTCCATCTGAAATAAGTGTTCAAAAGTCTACTAATGTTTTTGCAACAAAAAGGAATATTTTTTAAAATGTATTAATACATAATGCACCTAAAATTACCTTTGGGATTGTATACAGTGGTCAAAACTAGCTCAAGAAGTAGAAACTATCACGATTTCCAATTAGAGCAGCGAACAAAAAATTTTTCAACGTACTTCTGGGCTTTGGAAAATCCTTTATCTATCTTATGTTTTTCTTGTGTGGTGAAGTGGTTTCAGGAGCAGAAATTTTTCCTACTCCTATGCATAGCTTCTTAAAGATTTAGAAGTATGGTATCCCAATTCGTGCTGATCGACAGCATGGCCTTTTGAAGCAGTTGTTACGATTCACAGTCAAAGTAGGGGTGTCCACCTGCTAGTTAGATAAGATCTATCTCTGCACCACTTTTGTGGGGAATCATATTATCTCATGGGATGACCACAGCGACTCAGAATGATATAGCAGTGGCACCAGAATTATTTTTTTCTTTGCGACAATGTAAAGGCTTAATAAGTAGCTGAACAAGTAGAAAACTTATTGATTTCTCTCATTAACCGCTGTAATGGTAATAGGCGGAAAGATACCTATGACCGGGTTCTTCCTGATTTTTGAAAACTTCTTGGTTTGTCCAATAGCTGTTTTAAACTTCGTCGAGAGATTGAACGGATATTGAGTGATGGAAGAGTGGCGGGTTGGAATAGTTAAGACGGTATAAATTTTATCGATATATATACTGTAAGTATCTTTTACTCTGGTTTTGTGGCATCATCATTATGGAATAAATTTTTTGAGGGTGTTAATAATGAAAAAGTTTAGAGTTGCCGTTTTATCAGATAATCCAAGTACAAAAGATCCCAGAATATGGAGAATAACCAAAACATTAGCGGAATTAGGATATGAAGTAACGCTTTTTTGTCAAAAAGAAAAAGGTGACCGAGAATATGATTATATAGAAAATGTTCATATTAGAAGAGTTTTAGACTATAAATTAGGCACTTCAGTTTTAATAGATAAATATTTAATTGCTCATTTTCAATTAAGAGAAGCTTTATTGAAAGAAGAACGTTTTGATATTTTTCATTGTCACGATCCGGAGACGTGGCCAATGGGCTATTTAATGGCTAGAGAGCAGAAGGCAAAATGGATTGCGGATTCTCATGAGTATTTTCCAGATTATATTGAAAAGAGATATTATGGAAATGACATAAATAAATATAAGACTGCTGTTCAACTAACGAAAAACCGTGGAAATTATATACGTTATGCGGATGGAATTATAACTGTTAGTGAACAAACTTTAAATGTTCTTTCAGAAGAATATTGTCTTACTTGTCCCAAAACTGTAATTTATAATACTCGACATTCAGATGATGTAATAAGTGATTGTAAACAGAAGATACGTCAAGAACTTGGATTAAATGAACAACTAAAATATTTGGTGTTTGCTGGTAATATTATGCCTGATCGAGGTATAGATACTATTATTGAAATGGTAAAGCTTATGCCGAGTCATTATAAACTTGTTATTATTGGTGATGGTTTATCAGTTGATTGTGTGGAAAGAGAAAGTAAAATTTCCGATAAGATTATATATTTGGGTAGATTAGATTATAAGGATTTAATTAAATATGTATATGCTTGTGATGGTTACTTGTATTTTCCACATCACTATGGAGAAAATATGTTGGGAAACTATAAATATACTATTCCAAACAAGTTATTTGACGCTATCTTTTCTGATATACCTTTTTTTACATATGATGGTTTTGCCTTTTCTGAATGTGTGAAAAAGTTTGGTGTAGGAATTGTTTATCCGGTTGAACTAGACTTAATATCTATCGCTAATGATATTGTTGATAAGTTAGAAAATCATACTTTTGCGAAAGAATCTTTTAGTAAGGCTAAATCATACTATTCATGGGAAAATCAAAAATATAAGTTAGACAACTTATATAAACAAATACTTTTAGACAAATTTGAGAAGGAAGAGCACAATGAAGAATTTGCGAGTACTAAATAAACTGTTTGAAGTGAAATTTTATTAAACATGAATCATTAATTTAAAATTGTTAATGGTGATAAATAATGACTACTATTTGTGCAGTTGTTCCAACCTTTAACTCAGAATTATATATTGAACAAACGATTAATAGTCTTTTAAATCAGACAAGGCCACTGGATAAAATAATTATTGTTGATGATTGCAGTCAAGACAGTACAGTACAGGTAGTTAATAGAATGATAAAGAAAAATAAAAAATTAGAACTTGTTCAGTTAAAACAAAATTTTGGTGCTGCGCATGCACGGAATGTTGGAGTTGAGCAATCAAACTGCGAATGGATTTTGTTTATGGATTCTGATGATATTGCCCATCCAACGTTAGTGGAAGAACTCGAAACATATTTGGATGATTTAAATAAAAAAAGCAATGAAAAAGAATATTTTCTTGTTCATCCGAACTATCGTCATATCGATGAGAATGGAGTAGTTGTTGATGAGTTACAATTTGGTCGTCAATATAAAAAAGAAGAAGCACTTGGTTTTTTGTTATTGAGAAATACAATTGCTACCAGTGGCGTGTTAGTTAGTCGAGAATTGTTTCAGCGAGTTGGTGGTTTTAATACAAATTATCGTTATTCTGAAGATTGGGATTTATGGCTGCGTATAAGTGAACATAGTGGAATAGCACATATCGATAAGTACTTAGTTGACATTAGAAGACATTCTAATAATTTATCTGCTAGTCTGTCGAAGATGCATGAGCATGAAATAAAAGTTCTATCTTCTTATTCTTTAGAAAAGATGAGAGATGCTATATTTAGAAGATCTTTATCTTATACTCAAAATGCATGTGATTATGTTGCTCTTCTTTTTCGCTTAGAAAAATGGCAAGAGGGATATAGAATTTTAATAAAATTAGAAGATGATAAAGATAATGAGATGGTTTCATTTTTAAAAGGAATTTATTTTTTAAAAATGAAAGACCTTCTAGAGGCTGAGCGCTCTTTTATAAATGTCATTAATATTAGTCCGAACGATGGGGCTTCATTGAATAACTTGGGAGCAATAAACTTAATTAATGGAAAAATAAAAGATGGAAAAATGTTTTTATTGAAAGCGATTGAGTTATATCCTAATTATTTAGATGCTAATTACAATCTTCGGGCAAAACCTCCTTATACTTGGGAGACTGTAAAGTTTACATGGAGAAGATTACGCCCTAAACTTATTTCATATAATCAACAATAAAAGATGGAATGAGTAAAAGATTTTACTAGTAATGATTGTTAAGTGAATTGATTTGCATTCATTGTTTGCATAAAAATATAAAAAAATAATAATGAGGGTTTTTTATGAATGTTCTTATTACTAGTATTTCAGGAAAAGTGCCATTGATTCAGTTAGTTAAAGATGCTATGAATCGTCTACATAAAGAAGGGAAATTGTTTGGGGGAGATGTAAATAAGCAGTGTATAGGCCGATATTTTGTAGACTATTTTTGGCATATGCCCTTGCTTCAAGAGTTGTCAATCAATGAAATTGTGGAATACTGTCATTCTCATAATATCTTTGCTATTATTCCTACGCGTAACGATGAACTTTTGTATTTTGCTCGAAATGAACATTTTTTTGAAAATAACGGTATCAAAATTATGGTTTCTAACCTTTCTTCTTTAGAAAAAACTTTAAATAAATTAATATTTTTTAAAGAAGGAAAAAAGCTGGGTTTCCCAATGATTTACACTTCTGAAAGTATAGATGCCGTTTGCGCAGATTCTTTTGTTGTAAAGGAATGTTTTGGATCAGGATCTAAAAATATTGCTGTTAATGTTTCAAAAGAAGAGGCGGTTTGTCGTTCAAAATTGTTAAAATTCCCAATTTATCAACCTTTTATTGATGGGGAAGAATATAGTATTGATGTTTATGTTGACAAAAAGGGAAAAAGCAAAGGAGTAATTGTAAGAAAGCGTGTTCTTGTTGTTGGAGGAGAGTCTCAAATTACACAAACGGTAAGAAATCTTGAACTTGAAGAGCTTGGTAAGAAAGTAGCTGAATCTTTTGGGCTTTATGGACATGTGATGTTTCAAGTCATAGTCGATAAAAAGGGAATCCCTAACATAGTGGAATGTAATCCTCGCTTTGGTGGTGCGTCTACATTAAGTGTTGCAGCTGGTTTGGATAGTTTTTATTGGTTTCTTCTTGAATCATTAGGGGAGAATCTTGATGCTTATCCGTTTAATAGGAGTGTTCGAGAGTTAACATTAATTCGGTATGCTAAGGATATGATAATATGAAAGTAGTTGTATTCGATCTTGATGATACACTATATGATGAACTAACGTTTGTGAGAAGCGGTTTTCGAGCAGTAGCCGCTTTTTTGCGTAATATAATTAACATAAGTGAAGAAGAATTGTTTGAATGGATGTGGACGCGCCTACAAACAAATGGTCGCGGAGCCATTTTTGATGATTTATTACATCACTTTGGTGCTTACTCTAAAACAATGGTGCGAAAATGTATATCTGTCTATCGAATGCATAAACCGGATATTGTGCTTCCTGAAACAACGATAACATGTCTTGAACAACTTAAAGATCGTCCTCTATATATTGTGACAGACGGAAACAAAATCGTTCAGCACAATAAATTGGAGGCACTTCATCTATATAAAAAAATGAAACACTGCTATGTAACCCATCGATATGGTATTCATAATGCTAAACCTTCTCCATATTGTTTTATGCATATAGTAAAGAGGGAGAAGGTTAGTCCGCATGATGTTGTTTATATTGGAGATAACCCTAAAAAAGATTTTGTAGGCATCAAGCCTCTAGGTTTTAGAACGATTCGAGTAATGACAGGTCAGTATCGATCTATAGAAATGCCAAAAGAATATGAAGCAGATATCCGTATTGAATCTTTAACACAATTAAAAGATGTGTTAAATGGATAAAAATAGTATTTTAATATCTGAGAACGTATTAGAAAACAAAAAATATTTGGAAGTGGTTGTATGAAAAACATTATCATTATTCAAGCCCGCATGGGTTCATCCCGCTTGCCAGGGAAAATTTTAAAGCCATTGGGCGATCATGATGTTCTTACATATGTTGTAGAACGTTGCAAAAAAATAAAAGGTGTGAGTGATGTAATCGTTGCGACTTCTACTTTATCTCAGGATGACAAAGTAGAAGATTGGTGCAAACGTCATGGAGTTTCATTTTTTCGAGGGTCGGAAGAGGACGTATTGGACCGTTACGTCCAATGTGCGAAAATTTATGAACCTGACTATGTGATGCGTGTTACGGCAGATTGTCCATTTGTTGATTTTGAAATGGCTAATGAGATTGTCAAACTAATGGAGCAGGAAAAAGTCGATATTATTGATTTAGATGGGGAATTACCAAGGGGACTGGCTGTTGAATTGATCTCTTATCAGGCTTTGCAGTATATTCATCAACATGGTCATGAACCTCGCCATCGCGAACATGTAACCTATTATGCATATGAATTTAGGGAAAAGTTTCAACGTGCTTCTTATTCAGTACCGGTTAATCGCCAGCATCCAGAGTTAAGAATTACTCTGGATACAGAGGAAGATTACGCTCTTTGCAAAGCGGTTGCTGATTATTTTAAAGACCCACTGGTTTCTAGTGCTGATGTCATTAATTTCTTATTAAAGCATCCTGAAATCGCAAATTTAAACAAACATGTCCAACAAAAACCTGTTGTTTGAGGGGAAATATGAATATTCTAATACGAACAGATGCGTCTATGCAAATAGGTACAGGTCATGTGATGAGATGTTTGACGGTTGCCCATGAAATGCGAAAGCGTGGTCATCAAACTACTTTTGCCATGAGAAACCTTCAAGGCCACTTAGCAGCCGTTGTTGAAAAACAAGGTTTTCACGTTGAAATGTTGCAGTACGAAGGTGATTTTCAATTCGAGAAAGATGTAATGGAAGTTCAACAATTGTTTTTGAGGCAAGATTACGATATTTGTGTCATTGATCACTATAGGATTGATGAAAAATGGGAAGAAATGATTCGTCCTTTTGTTAAAAAACTGATTGTCATTGATGATTTAGCAAACCGCTCTCATGATTGCGACATATTACTTGACCCAAATGTCGTAAATAATTATGAACATCGGTACGATCACTTCGTCCCGAAGCATTGTAAAAAACTGCTCGGACCTAAATATTTAATTTTACGAGAAGAGTTTACAAAAATTCGTGAAAAAATACGCCCTAGAGAAGGGGTTGTACGGAATTTGCTTATTTTTATGGGGGGAAGCGACCCGACTGGAGAAACGTTAAAAGTGATGAAAGCTTTCGAAAGCTTTGATGGTTCTTTCCATCATGTGGATGTTGTTGTGGGGCAAGCGAATCCCGATAAAGAAGTTGTGCGTACATATTGTGAAAAGTTCGGTTTTGCGTATCATTGTCAAATCGATTATTTGGCATCATTGATGGCGAAAGCGGATTTTTCCATTGGAGCTGGCGGCAGTACTATGTGGGAACGATGTTATGTCGGGTTGCCTTCTTCAAGCACGATTGTTGCGGATAACCAAATTGAAACAACGAAAATGGCTGCACAGCTTGGAGTCGTTATTAATCTCGGCTGGCATGAAGAAGTAACAAGCAAAGCATACGAAAAACTGCTCTACCAGATAATTGAACAAAAAGAAAACATCCAAAAAATGAGTATAAAAGGTTTGCAGTTGACAGAAAATCCTGATGGACCGAATCCATGGGTGACTCCAATGTTAGAAATGTGGTGATAAAATGATTCAAATAGGCAATAGAAAAATTGGAAAAAGCGAAAAACCTTTCATCATTGCGGAAATGTCAGGCAACCATAATCAATCTTTAGAAAGGGCGTTAAAAATTGTCGATCTTGCAGCGGAAGCAGGTGTCGATGCGGTAAAACTGCAAACATACACTCCTGATACGATGACTTTAGATATTCATACAGGTGAATTTTTCATTAAAAGTGAGACGAATCTTTGGAAAGGTCAATCATTATATAACTTGTATAAAGAAGCGTATACTCCGTGGGAATGGCATGAGGCGATCTTTGAGCGTTGTAAAAAGCATGGATTGCTGGCTTTCAGCTCTCCCTTTGATGAAACGGCAGTGGATTTTTTAGAAACATTAAATGTGCCGGCTTATAAAATCGCTTCGTTTGAAAATGTAGATATTCCGTTAATTAAAAAAGTGGCTGCTACAGGGAAACCGGTCATTATTTCGGCTGGAATGGCTACTGTTGCAGAACTGTATGAGGCAGTTCAAGCTGTTCGTTCCGAAGGAAATGATCAAATTATATTGTTGAAATGTACAAGTACATATCCAGCAACGCCAGAAAACTCAAATCTTGCAACGATTCCTCATATGCGGGAATTGTTTGGAGTTGAAGTTGGATTGTCTGATCATACGATGGGGATTGGCACTGCGGTAGCAGCTGTAGCGCTTGGAGCAACAGTAATCGAAAAACATTTCACCACTTCCCGTGCAGAAGGCGGAGTGGATGCCGCATTTTCACTAGAGCCTCATGAAATGAAAATGCTTGTCGAAGAAACAGAACGGGCTTGGCTCAGCCTAGGTATGATCCATTACGGCCCTACCAATGCGGAAAAGCCTTCCCTTGAACATCGACGTTCTCTTTATGTTACAGAGGATTTAAAGGCAGGGGATATCATTACAAAAGAGAATGTTCGCGCGATTCGGCCTGGACATGGATTGCCGCCAAAATATTATGATTTAGTTCTTGGAAAAGCAGTGAAGAAAGATGTAAAAAAAGGAACACCATTAAGCTGGGATATATTGTTGTAAATGAAGGTGGAACAATGAAAAAAAGGGAATCCTTCCTTTCTTATGGACGACAATGGATTACTGACGAGGATATTGAAGCAGTCGTAGCTGTGTTAAAATCGCCTTTTTTAACCCAGGGTCCAAAAATTCAAGAGTTTGAACGAAAAGTCGCTGATCATGTTGGAGCAAAGTATGCCGTGGCGTTTTCCAATGGAACGGCAGCTCTTCATGGCGCTTGTTTTGCCGCGGGTATCGGTGAAGGTGATGAAGTGATAACGACGCCGATTACATTTGCGGCTACTTCCAACGCTGTTCTTTATTGCGGGGGAAAACCTGTATTTGCAGATATTGATGATCGGACGTACAACATTGATCCGAAAGAAATACGCAAGCATATTACTCCAAATACAAAAGCGATTATCCCAGTTGATTTTACCGGGCAACCAGCTGACATGGATGCAATAATGGAGATCGCCAACGAGCATGGTTTGGTTGTCATCGAAGATGGGGCGCATTCTCTCGGGGCTGAGTATAAAGGGCGCAAAGTCGGCATGCTAGCGCATATGACAATGTTTAGCTTTCATCCTGTCAAGCCGGTTACAACAGCAGAAGGAGGAGTCATTGTAACCAATTCAGAGGAGTATTATGAAAAACTAAAACGGTTTCGCTCGCACGGCATTATAAAGCATAATTTGTCACGGGATGAAGGCCCTTGGTATTATGAAATGGTAGATTTAGGGTATAACTATCGAATGACTGATCTTCAAGCGGCGTTAGGCATTTCACAGATAGACAAATTGGATCGTTTTATTGAAAGACGCCGCGAAATTGCCAGCATGTATAATGAAGCGTTTAAAACGATGGATTCTGTTATTTTGCCAATGCAGCTTGAAGGAACTCAATCCGGCTGGCATCTGTATGTGCTTCAATTAAAATTGGATAAACTAAAACGCAACCGCAGAGAAATTTTTGAGAGCCTTCGCGCCGAAAACATTGGTGTTCATGTACATTACATTCCAGTTTATTGGCATCCTTACTATCAAAAGTTGGGATATAGAAAAGGAATTTGCCCAAAAGCGGAACAATGGTATGAACAAGCGTTAACATTGCCGATTTTTCCTAAAATGACAGATGAAGATGTGAATGATGTGATTGAAGCGGTGAAGAGGAATGTAAATTAGTATTATGGATGATTAACAATTTGTACTAGTAGATAAAGAATTTTATATAATCTAAGGAAGGAGAAATTTATGACAAAAAACATTTTATTATGTTTTATAGATGATACCAGAAATAGCGATAAATTTGATAAATTCATCAGTAAATTTGAAGACAAGGAGTTTGAAGTACATATTTTAAATGGAGTGGTGGAAAACAATATACAGCCTCATGACATTATCCATATTATAGAGAATATTTTTACTGATGAGTTGGAAAATTATAATTATTATTTTCTCACCAATATAGAAGATTTTTTTATATTAGTTTATAGAATATATCATCAGTTTTTTCAGCAATTTATTTTTTTCATTGATGATCACATTAATTATAGTGTGAATTTAGAAAATATTTATAAGGAAATTTTAAAAAATGATGTTCATCCAAATGAAAATATAGTAAAACCGATTTTTATTAATGAAAATACTTATAGAGAGTTTAACAATGAATTAATAGGTCGGTTTTGTGTACCGCTGATAGATGTTGAGGACTTATTTAAGACAGAAAGTATTAAAATGGTGCAAAAATATTATTATTTTAATAATAGTTATTTTTTATTTGAACCAGTCAATGGTGAGGATATAATAATTTCCTTTGAGAAAAATGAAAACAGAGAAGAATTAGGCTACTTTAATACGAAAATATATTATCAGACTTTACCGATTCATGAAGCTATACAGTTAATAAATGAATTAGCTAAGTCAAAAAATCACTTCATTCATTCCTATCAGTATATTCAGAGGTATTTTGATTCTTTAAAAAATACCATAATTAATAGTGGTTATTTTATGAGAAAGTTTTATTTGAAGGCTTTTGAACTTTTAAGCCGCTCATTTGATGCTTATGTAGAAATATTTATTCTGTCATTTCTAATAAATATAGTACCTGATTCTAAATATTACAATCGTATTTATTCGATATTGATAGACAATCATCAAATTAAGAGAGACGAGAAATACTTTTACTTGTATCAGTGCATAAGGTTAGGGTTTGTTAATTCAGGGTTAGGAAATAGCGAAACAGCGATATTACAAAGAAAACTTTATAGAGATATATATAATAGCTTTAAGAAAGAAATTGATGATCGATATAAATTTATCCCAAAAGAAGAGCGAGATGAAAATTTTATTATTGTTTTAACTGGACAATTTTTGAGCTTAAATCATGCTCCTACAAAAACAGCGCTTGATAGATGTTATAGCTTAATAAAGCATTTGGGTAAAAAGGTTATGTTAATAAACACAAAAGAGCTTTTAACAGCCAAAGGATTGTCACCTTTTTACAATTTAGTAACAGGCAATCAAGTGAAAGAGTTTGAAAAATTTAGGTATATTAAATACAAAGATATAGAGATCCCTTTTTATCAAACACCATTTCAAATGCCCCATATGGAGGAAATATTTAGAATAATAGAAGTCATAAATCATTTGAAGCCATATTTTATTATTAACATTGGCGGTGGGAGTATCACGGCGGATTTATGTAGCCAAATAGTTCCTGTTGCCACTATTTCTACTGTTTTTAGTGGGTTACCTTTAAGTGAAGGACAAATGTATGTTATTGGCAGAAAGATTAACGAAAATGACATAAAGCTGTTAAATGAGTTTGGCTTTAGCGAAGAGAATGTAATAGAGAGTGTTTTTACTTTTGACTTCAAACCACAGCAAAATAAATTTACTAGATCCCAATTTAATTTACCAGAAAATAAGTTTTTAATTGCAGTTGTCGGGACGAGGTTGGATGAAGAGATAACGGATACTTTTATGGAAATGCTTATGGAAACTACAAGTTTAGGTGTTCATATTGTATTTATTGGTCGTTTTACAAAATATAATAGTTATGGAGCAAAAATTAAAAAGCTGAAAGATAACTCTACTTATCTAGGTTTTCAAGATGATGTATTAGCTGTATTGGAGTTATGTGATTTGTATGTAAATCCTAAGAGAATCGGAGGAGGGAGCTCGGCAGCTGAGGCAATGTTTAAAGGATTGCCTGTTGTAACTCTAAACACTGGGGATGTTGCTGTTGCCTCAGGAAGTGATTTTTGGGTTAATTCTTATGACGAAATGAAACGAATTATAGAGAAGTATGTAACGGATAAGGAATTTTACGATCAAATGTCTAAAAAAGCTAAACAAAGAGCAGAGATATTGTTATCCACACATGAGCAAATGAAGGATATTGTCCGAAAAATTGAGAATAATAGATTTTTTAGGTAATCTTTTTTATGGAACTTAGTCCGAGCTGCATTGTTTAAAGGGATAAACGGAAAGTTAAGTCAGTTTGGTCGATCATTGACGCAAGTGTTAGGTGAATTAGAATTGAATAGGATATTATAATAATCGATGTGGTAATAAAAGGAATATAACATCGCTATCAATGATGAAAATTTTTACTATGTGTATAAGATATCCTTCCTTTCGTTTGTTGGTATGTGAATAAGCTGTAAAAATAGTAAAGAGGCACTTTGTACATAGTGCCTCCTTTTTTATTATATAAACAATTTTAACGTCTCCTCCACATTGCGGTTTATGTGCGAAATAAGCAGGTAATCTCCTTGTTGTCGAATTTTTCCGCTTATGTAGTTCATCATTTCGCGGGCGATGTTTGCGTCTCTCAACATCGATTCGGATGTGGTTAAGTTCGCTTCTTTTAACATAGTATTATTTAAGTGATGTTCAATCGCTTCGTAATCAGCCCCGACATTTGTTAAGTCATTTGTTACTTTTTTAAGCGCATTGTCCACTTTTGTTATAAGCTGTTCAGCATCTGTCCGCGTTAATAGCGTTGCTCCATTAAGTCCAAGGCTGGTCGTGCTTGTATCAACCATGTCAACGGTAATGGTTTGGCCGGGATTTGCGCCGACTTGTAATGTTAGCGGTATGTTTTCGCCAAGAATTTTCTTTGTATTAAACTCAAGCTTTTCTGCAGTATCATCAATCGCTTGCAGCAGCTGATCCAATTCTTTTTGACTGGCTGCGCGGTCTTTTGCGTCGAGTGTATCATTGGCATTTTGTACAGCTAACTCCCGAATCCGTTGCAGGAGGTGATTGACGTTCATTAACCCTTCTTCGGCTGCTTTTAAAACGGAAAGGCCGTCTTGCATATTTCGCTGCGATTGCGCCAAACCTCTTATTTGCGCCCGCAATGTTTCTGAAATGCTTAATCCTGCAGCATCGTCACTCGCCCGATAAATTTTTAAACCTGAAGAGAGTTTCTCCAGTGTTTTGGTCAGATTAGTGACATTTCGCTGATAGCGGTAGGTCGAAAAAGCAATCATTGACTGGTTTTGTATTTTCATACACTCACCTCGATCTTCTCTGTTGTTGTGCTCATTTTATATATCGACTTTTTTCCATGAAACTTTAAATATTCTAAATAAAGCCGATATAAAAAGTAGTAAAGAAGTGATGCAGGAGGAAGAGAATGATGAAAATCGAAAATTCATTGCCGTTGCAGGAAGCTTATATTCCTCAGACATCTAAAGAAGGTGCAGCTTTGATGCAAAAAATTATGGAGCAACAGAGCGAGGCCAATGAAGAAACACCAGTATCGAAAAAAAAGGTGGAAGAAATCACTAACAAATTAAATGAGTTTTTAGAAATTCACAACCGCTCCCTTAAATTTATACTGCATGAAGAGTTAAACCAATATTACGTGCAAGTCATCGATGACGACACAGAAGAAGTGATACGGGAAATTCCTCCGAAGAAATTGTTAGACGCGTTTTACACAATGCAAAAATTTCTTGGCATGATCGTTGATGAAAAAATTTAGAAAGGGGCGAGTAATATGGCACCGATGCGAATCGGTGGTTTAGCGAGCGGAATGGACATCGATCAGCTCGTGAATGACTTAATGAAGGCAGAACGCATTCCGCTTGATAAATTATATCAGAAAAAGCAAATTTTTGAATGGCAGCGTGATGCATACCGTGAAATCAACAAAAAATTAGCGGATTTCGATCAATATTTATTTGATAATTTTATGTTATCCAGTAACTTTTATAAAAAAACAGCGACTTCATCAAACGAAGCGGCAGTAAGCGTGAAAGCGCTGAGTTCATCGTACGATTCAACAAATACGATAACAGTTTCCCAATTGGCTATGGCTGCTACTGGTGTTTCGGGGGAAGTGGGGAATGCGTCTTCGGCTACCAAACTAAGTGAGAAAGGGTTAGCGGCCGAGACTAAAATAACTATTGTCGCGCTGCAAGCTAACGGAACATATAAAGAAGAAGAGATAACATTCTCCCCGGATGATACGATCGCTGATGTTGTGAAGAAGCTTAATCAATCAAGTTTGAATATCAATGCCATTTTTGATGACAGCTCCAAAAAACTAGGAATTTCCACCCGAGCAACTGGTACATTGGACACAATTGATGTTGATAAGGCAGAGGTTTATGTGAAATCTGCAACAGGCGATGATATTTTTGCTACTATCTTTGGTTTTGGTACAGGAAATGACCAAAACGGCAATTCAGGTGTTACTTCTTTAGCAAATGGCGGACAAAACGCAAAATTTACGTTAAATGGATTAGAAATGGAAAGACAATCAAATACATTTACGATTAACGGCATAGAATACACGGTGAAAGCTGTAACTTCTACTCCTGTGACGGTTACTTCCTCCACTGACGTTGACGGCATGATTGCGAAAATTGAAGAGTTCGTCAACAAATATAACGAACTAATCGGTGCATTAAATGATAAAATCCGCGAAAAACGTTATCGCGATTATCCGCCGCTTACTGATGAACAAAAAAAGGAAATGACGGAAAAGCAGATCGAGCTATGGGAAGAAAAAGCGAAGAGCGGATTGCTTCGTGGAGATTCAATTATTTCGAATGGATTATCACAAATGCGCCGGGACTTATATAGTAGAGTAGATGGGATCGGTGAGAATGTCATTGATACTCTTTCTGAATTTGGAATTACCACAACCAGTGAAATTTCTAGCGGCGGCAAACTTGTGATTGATTACGACAAGTTGCGCAAAGCGCTTGAAAGCGATCCGGATAAAGTAGTGAAAACATTGACGCAAAATGGTGCAATCACCAAAGATTCTGCCACTGGCCAAGTGACTTCTGACACCCGTGGCATTGTGCAGCGCCTTCGTGATACAATAAAAGGGATTATCACCAATATTGAGAAAAAAGCAGGTAAACCGACGTACACAGAAAATCAATATTCCATCGGTCTGCAGCTAAGGGATGTTGAAAACCAAATTTCCGATTTTCAACGGCGCCTTCAGGATATTGAATCCCGTTATTGGCGGCAATTTACGGCGATGGAGCAAGCAATCCAAAGAGCGAACCAGCAATCAATGTTCCTCATGGGGCAATTTGGCGGAGGAATGTAAGGCTAAGCATTAATTTACTTAAATGGGGAGATGCTAACACATGACTACTCAGCAATTTCATCAAGTTTATAAACAAAATAGCGTGAGTACTGCTTCGCCGGGTGAATTAACATTAATGCTTTATAACGGTTGCCTGAAGTTTTTAAACAAAGCCAAACAGGCAATGCGTGAAGGGAACATACAAGAGCGGAATACGAATTTGCAAAAAGCGCAAAGAATTATTCAAGAACTTATGGCGACATTGAACCAAAAATACGAAATTGCCAAACAAATGATGATTATGTATGAATATATGAACCGGCGGTTGATTGAAGCAAACATAAAAAATGACATTTCCATCGTTGAAGAAGTAGAAGGGTTTGTGGCAGAGTTTCGTGATACATGGGAAGAAGTCATTCGTTTAACCCGCCAAAAGCAGTTTAAAGGAGATCAAGTCTAATGGATTTGATTGAGCAGCTTGTCTCTTGTTCAGAAAGCTTGCTGGAAGTTCTTCAGCATTCAGCGGATGAACGTGACAAGCAAGTGGAGAAAGTGGAGCAATTGTTGGCTGAAAGGGAAAAAATTATCGCCAGATTAAAGCAGGGATCATATGAAAACTTACACCAGCATCCTCAAGCCCGAAAAATTGTGGAAATGGAGCAAGACATTCAAAAAGGGTTGCGTCGTTTATATGAGGATATAAAAATGGATTTGAAAAGATGGAACGAAAAAAAACGTTTACAGCAATCTTATGAGAACACTTTTTCATATGTGGAAACATATGATGGCCGTTTTTACGATAAGAGAAAGTAGTGAACTGCCTGATTAATAAAAGTGATGTTGTTTCAACAGGTTATCATCTTAAAGGAAAAAGAGGGGGTGCATTGCATGAAGTGACCCCTGTCAAGTAGACAGGAATAAAAAAGCACATTTAAGTAGCCTGA
>ERZ1673817.27-NODE-27-length-16613-cov-12.084249_pt1 | contig 16613 bp, 14 predicted proteins | sample MGYA00580146_ERZ1673817 | MGnify/ENA primary metagenome ERZ1673817 (study PRJEB41219, sample SAMN04549607) | soil metagenome | isolation source: soil | place: USA: New Mexico, Bitter Lake NWR | collected 2008-11-15 ...
TTTTTATGGGCGTGTTTAACTGATTCCCAAACATCATTATTCTCAGTTTTTATAGTAATTTGAGGAGCATTTTTTAGAAGGCTTGTACGAAAGTGAATTTTATCGACTGTTAATTCTAAAAACCTTTCACCCGATGCTGGCTTGCCCTCTAGAAAACTATCCCTTATTTTGTTTACATCATAATCAACAAAAGGTTCTTTTGTTATAGCAGTGTAATTGCCTTGGAAAGTTTCTTCTAGGTACGATATTATTTCTCTTTTTAAAGCTTTAGATTTCACTTTTAATTCTAGCGTTTTTTCCTTTACATTTATCTCAAACAACAGCTCCTCTACCTCTTGATTTCGAATCGCTTGAATGAAGTCCGCTCTAGTTATATCATTTTTTTGCTGATACCAAAGTACGCCAATCCTGTTTTCATTAATTGTGTAATATGAAAATAAGCGGTACTTATTTTTCTGACCAGTAGCCTTATATAAAACATTGGCAAGCTTATCATAATAATTTTTCTCAGTAACAATTTTTTTAGCTTCAGTAAAAGAAAGTGTTTTATCTAATACTAAGAGTTCTCCTGAAGACCTTGTAAACCATAAATGATATGTATAAATCTCATATAAGTGAGACGGTTTTTGATGATAGAGTTGCCATAATTGGGCTAAAGAAGTGCTTATACTAGCTTCTGAAGAGTCTGCTTTTATATTGTAATACGTAGCAATGGACTTTTTCTTTCGATACGAAAATTCATTCAATAATATTATTAATTTTTTTTGATTGTCATCTAATTGCTCTAGTTCTTTAAGCAATTCCTCGTTTTGAAGATTCTCTATATCACCTTTATCAAATAAAGATAATAGTTCTACCATTTCAGTTTTAGTTAAACGTTCACAAATTGCTTTGTATTTTTTGTTTTTTTCCTCTCCAGGATAGTCATTAATAGCATCAATGTTTACTTTTAATTCTCTCCAATAACCATCATCTATTGTTTCAATAGATTGATATTTTTTATTGAGAGGAATAAACATAAGCAACTTTGACACTCCTTTTTATACTTTTATAACAATTACACCTCATAATTACTCACAACTGCGACATAAATCCTTGTTGTAAATAGATTTTATAATTACAACCATTGGCTTATTTTTATTGCGATGAATTACCTGTAACTATTAATTATACTTGTCTTTTCATATACATTATTGACGAAAATCGCATGTATAATACTTTTAATTTCAGAACATGACAAAATATAAGAAAATAAATTTTTTTAACTATATTTTTATTAGAACACGCTATCTATAATAAAAGCAACCATATTAATCCACTTAATTATTTTGAATTAATTATACAATTATGAATCTTACTTGAAATTGTATTATAATAATTACATGTCGAAAGGTGGGGAATTATGGATAAAAAATATCAGATTTTTATAAGTTCTACATACACTGATTTACGAGTTGCTCGGAACAAGGTCATTGAAGCAATTTTAACCATGTATCACTTTCCTGTTGGAATGGAAATGTTCAGTGCTGGTGATGATGATCAATGGACTGTTATAAAGCAAACCATTGATTCCAGCGATTATTATGTTGTAATAATAGGACATCGCTACGGCAGTGTAGCAAATGACGGAATTAGTTACACGGAAAAAGAGTACGATTACGCAAAACAAAATGGTATCCCTGTTTTAGCGTTCATTCGAGAGCGAAATGTGGCTACCACAGAAGAAGAAAGAGAAAGAACACCTGAACTGCAACAAAAGTTAGAGAAATTCATTGAAAAAGCAAAATCTAATAAGATGGTTTCATTTTGGACGACACCTGATGATTTAGCGGCCAAAGTGACCTTAGCTCTATATAAAGCCTTTAAGAGCCATCCTCGTTCTGGATGGATACGTGCTGACGAAGCTCCCTCACCACAGCTTGGAAATGAACTCGCAGAACTAAGTAAAGAAAATCGAGATTTACGAACTCAATTGGAAGAACTAAAGAAGCAACTAAATGTAAACAAGCCAAAGTTAGAAGTGTTATTAAACAACCAAACACATATTGAATTAAAATATAATAAAGATTTATATGTAACCCCTCTACCTATACCCGAAAAAATTACAACAATTCCTGAACACCTAAAAGAATACGTCAATGAAAAAGAGGTTGAAGAATATAACAAAGCTATTCCAGAAGCTATCGAAGCTATACAACATTATAATGCCCAATTACGAATACAAAAAAAACTTATTCAAAATGGATTCAATTTCAATATTAATGTTAAAAATATTGGATCTTCAAAAGCTAATAGTATTTATGTTGACATTTATTTTCCTAAAGAAATATTGCTTCTAGACTCCGTTGAGGCAGAACAACTGATAAACCTTAAACAACCTACCGTTCCAAATAATCCAATAAAAACAGCTGAAAGAAAATTTAAGCAAAAGCAAATGGGGTTCAAAGCCGCATTATTAGGAAATTTTGATGTTTTATCATCACTTGCTTATCCAAGCACTTCTTCGACTTTTAGTACCAATAGAATTAGTAAATTGCTTGGTCCTACAACTCCAAAAAGTGCTTTTAGTTGGAAAAACGAAGATGGTAATTCAATTACAGTAAAAATTAATAGCCTCATCCATAAGAGAGGTCGAACTCTAGAAGAAGAGTACGTTCTTATCCCAACGAAACCTGGAGAATATAAAATTAAAATTTCAATAATTTGCGAGGAATATCCTGAAACTGAGACATTTGATATACCGTTAATTGTTAAATAAGAATTTAAAGGATAAACATCTCTCAGAAAGTGATGTCATCTTTAATAAAAACTCAAATTACTTCCGTTATATCAAGAAAAATGACGTGCCAAAACTGATGTCAGTTAGCACGCCATTTTTTTATTACCGCTTTTACCTCAAAATGGAACATATTATGTTAGTTTTCTTGTGTTTTTTGAAATTAAAGCGGAAAAATCTTAGAAAGTATATTTGAATGAACAATTGTTTGGCCGATAATGCAACAACAATTCAATCAAATTTTGCAATATGTTTTTGTCCAAAGTCCAAATACGGTTAAATAAATATTTGATATGATGTTGTTGAATCATTGCAAGCATCCTTTCTTCCCCTTCTAACTGTCCTTTTTGTCCAATTAGAAGGTTAATGGTGCAATAGGGGGGGCTGACAATGATTTTTTTATTTTGTAAACTGCTAAACTTTTATCTTGTATAATGAGCTACTTTTATTTTGCACTAAACACATTTCGGATGGCTTACCATAAAATCTGTTTTTGTCTAAAAGCCACGCTAATCATCCTGTTGTTACCGCTAAATAAAACTAAACAGAATCCGATTGATTAAAGTAAACAGTTTTTTGCCAGTTAGATACGTGAATTTTACATGGGGTGGCGTACATGATAACCTCCTTTCATAGAGCTGGTTCTTGTTACTTCCCGCCTTTTAGGAAATATCATGTACGCGGATGCTCTATGCCAAGTGACAAGGATCTCGCTGAAACTCCCAGAAAAGCGTTCACTCTTATTTAGCGAGAACTGTTCAATTTTACGTGTTGGCTATAACTGCTCTTTTCGTTCAAGAAACTTCTCCATTTCTTCAGAAGCCAAATCCTCTGGTTTGATCCTTTTTTCTTTACAGTAATCGTGTAAAGCGCGAATTTTTACTCTTGGAGCCTTTGGATCATGTGGTATAGCATATACTCCGTCAGGAAAGCCTTCTTCAAATTCTTCTATGTCTTTATCTTTATCTTTGTCAATCATATCTTCGTGCATCTTTTTAAGAGACCCCCTTTGCAAAATGGCTAAATCACATCGTCTAACTTTCTGAGGACCCCGACTAATTCTTCACGGCGATGCAAAGTGTATATTTCTGTCGAAGAAGTATGGCGATGGCGGAGCAATTCTTGCGCTTTTTTAATGTTTCCTGTTTCATCAATTATTCGTTTTCCGAAGGTATGGCGCAACTGGTGGCAAGTAAATTGAACCCCTGATGTTTGCCGTATTCTCTCAACCATTTTCACCACAGCTCTTTTCCCAGCCTGTGGGGTTCGTCGGCTGACAAACAAATAAGGGCTATTGGCAAACCTGCTTTTCGAGCGTTGTTCCATCCATTGGTCTAGCGCTTTTCGGAGTTCTACACTCTCTAATGGCAATTCATCGTAAAAACCGCCTTTTCCTTCCCGAATAATCACTTTTTGTTTTCCAGCTGTGCGAATAATATCGCTGATTTGCAGATTGATTACTTCTTCTTGACGTAACCCAAGATATAACATTAAATAAATCATGCATCGGTCACGGTCACGCAGAAAGGCGTTCGGTTCTTTTTCAATTGCCTTTCTGATTTCCCTAACCTCGTCTTTATCCAGATATTTCGGCTCTCTTAACCGTTCCAGTTCCGATAGCGCCTCATCCTTGATTTGAATTACCCCTTTAAATTGTCCAGTTGCCTGTAAATACTCTAACCACTTTCGTATTCCTGCTAACTTTTTGTTGATTGTCTTGGGATGATTTTTTCTGACTGTCTTTAAATAAGATTTGTATTCCAAAAGTAGCAATTGCGAAATCATTTCTTCCTGCTCTGGAAGCCCATCGTGCCATTGAAGATATTCATTAACTGTAGAAAGGTAAGATTTTATTGTTTTATCGCGAACCTCTTGTTGCTTAAGATAGGTGGCAAAATCCATACATCCTCACTCTCCTTAAACATTCTTTGACCTATTTTTATTAAAGGATACCTATGCTTGACTTAACATTCTGTACCCTTATATAGCACGAAAGGTCACAGAATCCAAATTCTATGACCTATTTTTAATGTTCTCTATAAATTGGACAATGTGATCTATCGTTTTGTTAAAATCATCTTTAATCTGGTGTTCCCAAATTCTCAGCAAATTCCAGCCGTTATCCTGATAATATGAATTTACTTTTTGGTCTCTTTGAATATTTCTATTCAGCTTTTTCTCCCAATACTCATTGTTGCTTTTGGGAAAGTGTCCATGGATGGGGCAATAGTGCCAAAAACAAGAATCGATGAAAATAACAATTTTATACTTTTTAATTGAAATATCTGGTTTTCCTAATAAATCCTTTGAATTACGTCTAAATCTGATTCCTCGTCTCCATAGTTCCCTGCAGACTAAATCCTCAAGTTTTGTCTTTGAACGAATCGATCGCATTATCTTGCTTCTCGTTTCTTTTGAAAAAATATCGGGCATCTATTCTCCTCCCCTCCCTTGAAAATAAAAAGCGCATCTAATACGAAAGAAGCAAAGCCCAATAATGACTTTGCTTCATAAATGCCAATTATATTTTAGACAAGAAGGCTTAGTTGAATAACCTCCCGTTGCTTATGCTGCCCGCTTTTTATTTGGGCGTAAGCCCAGTCTGCAATTGGTTGCGCCACTGCTTTTGCTAATAATACTGGAACTGCATTTCCAATTTGTTTATATATTTTATCTAGGCGACCATTTAGCGATTTGCTATTTCCCGAACTGAATTCAAACCAATCTGGGAATGTTTGAATTCTGGCTATTTCTTTTACAGAGAGCCTTCTGTTTAACTCTTCGCCGCCAGGCAACAACCATTTATCTTTACCCACCTTTACCATTTCTGGGCCGTCTGGATGAAGTGGCGCTTGTCTTCCTGAGGCTTGGATTGTAAAACTTTGTTCATCCCACTTTTTCTTTCTATTTCGGGACAGATAAATCGTTGAAAACGATCCTGTAAAATATGGTCCTGGATCCTCACGCAAATCCCAAATAGCATCCCTTAATGTTACATAAGGTTTTAACCCTTTTCCTTCACCGTGAGTAGGTTTAGGAAACTCATAAGTAAAATTAATGTCATTTCGTACTCCAACAATAATAACACGTTCTCTAAGTTGAGGAACACCATAATCCCTAGCATTTAATAACTTAAATTTAATTTTATAACCAGCAGAAGCAAAATCTTCAATAATTTGCTTTACTACCTCACCTTTTCCAAGGGTCAACATTCCCTTAACATTCTCAGCAACAAAAAATTCAGGTTGTGTTTGCATTAAGCAACGAACGAAATGAATATACAGAAAATTTCGCTCGTCGTCTATAAGCCGAGGTCCAGCCTCTGAGAAGCCTGGGCAAGGGAATCCCCCAAGAACAATATTACATTTAGGAAAATTTTTCACTTTCCTAATATCTTTCTCATGTTGGACAATATGGTCTGGAAAGTTAAGTTTATATGTTTCGTTCGCTTCTTTGAAAATGTCATTCGTATAAATTGTATGGAAAACACTTTTATGTCTAACTTTGTTATAGGCATCCTTATCCTTAAATGCTTCCATTGCTTTTTCTTCGCCAATTACTGCAGCAAGACCTGCTAATTCAAAACCTAAATCAAGACCTCCGCAACCAGAAAACAATCCTACAACATTGAATTTATCATTCCTAAAATCAATATGTTTAAGAAGCTCTTCATCATCCTCATCGTCCATGATAAGTGAAGTTTCCTCTGCAATTTTTTCAAAAAGGATTGCTCTTACCTGTTCCTTAGTAAGGTCTGGTGCTGGTTTAAATTTCCCTCGTCCTCTTTCATTCAATTTCATTTAGACTACCTCCCATTATCTATGTTGAATATTATAACACTTTACTTTCTAGAAGTCTTGGTAGGTAGTTATACCATAATTTTCTAAAAAACAGAATTGTTACTCTAATCTAGATAATGACATTAGCCATACTCCATAGGTTATTGAAATGGGATACGTAACTGTTAACCAAATCAATGTCTTCGACAAAATGAAAGCTATTTATCTCAGAAAAAGTATTTTGAATAATATAATTTTTATTCTCTGAGACAACGAAATACGCCATATTATGGCGCTCAGCCCACGCAAACTGTGTTGATGTAAAGTTTGCTGTTGTGATTAGGATCTTATTATCAACAATAATGAACTTATCGTGAATTATCGGTGACAAATATCGCTGTTCGGTATTCTTTATTTGTTTAAATATTTTTTCTGCACTAGTTGTCCTTGTTCCCTGTTTTTGATGCCTTTGGCGTGTTTGCTTCAAAATCTTTAATTCAAGCTGTCTTTCCGTCGCAACTTCACTTATAGCTTTTACTATGCTTTGTGCATATGGGTCAAAAGATTCGTAATCACTAAAATGCTGTGAACAAGTATAAATTCTTTGCTTAGCAGTTTTAATGAAATCGATGATCTTCTTCTGAACATAATGGTTGCTTCCCATGTTTTCATATTTTATAAATGGTGCGGTAAAGTAACAGGTATGGAATATATCTTGCAAATTAGTAGGTTCTACAAGATATTCAAAATCATAACTTTTATCTGAAAATGCTCTGTACTCATTTTGTGATAATGAATGTTGTTCCAATAACTGAAAGTAGGTTTCAAACATCAAAGCAGTATTTCGATCATCCTCAACTAACAAGTAGTTTTCACTATGTTTTGGGTCTCCAAAGGCAAAGTTGCAAGAAGATGAAATACATTTGGTTCTCCCATCAGGAAACTTTGCAAGTATGGATTTATTATGAAGGCTATATAATTCCTTTCCTCTTGAAAATTTTTGTCTGACCCATATATAAGTGTGAGGAAATATTCTTAATTCAAAATTAGGTATACCAGCTTCGATACGTTTGTATATCTTTTCGGCATACTCTTTTTTTGATGACCAAAATGAGTCTTGGTAATTGTTTTTAAAAATTAAAACCCTCTTCGGGTCATATCCATTTAATGGTATTGAGAAAACCGTAATTTTACACCCACGATTGGCGAGTTCCTCCAATTTACTATGAAGATATGGATTATTATAGAGGAAAAAGGAGAGCTTAATCTCAACTGCTCCCCTTATTTCCTCTACTAATTTCATAAGCAAATTTGGAGCGCTTCCTTTGAAGTGTTTTTTATCGGTTTGCGGTATTTCAAAGCATGCCCTATAAGCCATTGCCCCCACCTAGCTTATGTATTTTCTATCGCACTTTTTCAATCATTAAAAAATATACTGTCCTACGTTCTGATTCAGGGAATTCTTTCCTCCATCCAGTTCTCGGTGTTCCCACAATATCATTAAATACCCAAGGGGCGTTTCCTTCTTTATTTTTTAAGCTGACAGCACGTTTATGCTCGCTATCACTGGATTGCCCAACCCATTGTCTTCTTATGGCAATCTTAAATTTATTTTCGTATTTAGCAAAATACTCATCAAAAGTGTATACTGAAATATCATCGCTGGTGTTGCATATAGCTGGAGCTTCTAATATTAACTCCGCTTTATGGGCAGAGAAACCGTAATTAGGGCTACCATCCATCATTAAAAATTTTAATAAAGACTTAAAATCTTTTTTGGAAAAGAAGTCTTCCCAAGGTCTGTTCCGTTTATCTAATAATCCTCTATGGAATTTTAATACTTCGTTATCAATCTGGTTTAACATTCGATCAATATCATTGAAACCCAAGAGTTGATAAACATCAAATAAATTGGCACGTTGCAATCTATTAAATGAAAAACTTCCGCCAATCTGTTTTATTGATACTCCTACACCATTAATATATACATCTGCTTTTTTCCGAGCATCTTCTGTACTGATTCTAGCTAGGTCATCAAGCGTGTTAACTGGCTGAAATCCATTCGAAGTGGGAGCGCCAATTTGAGTGACTATACCTAAATGGTTTAATTTTATCTTTCCAATATTATCAAAAAGAAATTTTACTACTTGGAGTTCATTTCCAGCCATCGAATTCCCCCCGTTCATTTACAGATTTATTTTTATATCGACTCCCTGGTTCCAAAGGGCGTTAAAATGCTGTTCATATGTACGCATAACTTTCTTAGGGCAATTGTTTAATATTATGAATCCATTAACCTCGGAAAAAATGTCATCTTTACGAAATTTATCTTTTCCTTCTTTATATTCCATTCTTCGCTTACCGTAAGCAAATTGAGTCGATGTATAATTTGCTGTAGAAACAATCAGTGTATCATCAACTATGATAAATTTATCGTGAATCAAGTTGTTATATCTTTGCTCGGCCTTGATCTCGAACTGAAATAAAGTCTCTGCAATAGCCGCTCTTCTCTTATCTGCTAAGCTTGAATGTGGTACTTGTTTTAAAAAACGAAATTCTAAATCGGGGCAATCTAAATACTTTTTATATATCGCTCCGATAATTGTTTCCCTTTCTGTATCAAATGATACTAAGTCGTGAAAATGTTGGGCGCATATCCATACACGTTTCTTTGCATTGCTGATCAGTTCGATAATCCTATCTCCTGCAAAATGGTTGCTCCCCTTGCCATCATAACAATAAAAGGGTGCCGTAAAAAAACAATTTTTAAAGCCCTTGCTCGGTAAATCAACAATTTTATCGGAAAACTGGTACAAAAATTCATCCTTATACTCACTATAATTATTTTGGAAATCTTTAAATGGAATTGCCAATTTTTCTAACTCATTAAAGAACATTGAATAAACCGATTCATATTCAGGATTATTTTCGATAACAATCATATTCTCACTATGAGGTGGATCCGAAACCATAAAATTGCCAGAAGAAAGTATACATTTATTTTTATTCTCAGGAAATTTGGCAAATATGGATTTTACATGAAAACTGTATGATGCCCCACCCCCAGCATATAACGCTCCATACCAAGAATATTGGTGGGGAAAAATAAACAATTCCATATTCTCAGTTTCATTTATTGCATTATATACTTCCTCTGCCAGGCTACGCCCTGAAACCTTTTTTTCGTATCCTTCAACTTTTAATTCTTTATCGCTATATCCCCTTATAGGTAGTGAAGTGATGAATACTTTGCATCCCTTTTTTGCTAATCCAGATAAAAAATTAAAATAAGTTGGATTATTAAACAAGTATGCCGCTATATGTATTTCGCTAGCTCCTTCCAATTCCGAAAATAAATCATATAATAACTCTGGGCAACTTCCCTCTTTTGCCCTTACCGATTTTTTTAAATATTTAGGAATTCTGCAATAAGCCCGTACATCCATATGCTTTCTCCCCATTAAAGATGACCTTAATCAGTTAATACCATTATACATCGATTTCTCTTAGAAATCTTCCTTAAATAATGAAGTCCCTACTGCTTTCTTGATGGTTTTGGATTTTAGGATTGAAACGCTTCGCCAAAAAAATTAGGGAAGCTAGGATGCTTCCCTTACTTTAATGTTCATTTGTCTATTATCTGCAAAAAATTTACACACGCATTATTTTCTGTTCTTAATAATAACTCAGTTTCGTATATCTATATCGATACAATAAGTTAGTTTGTTAGAATCTTGATCAAAAACTTCAAGAATTTCTTTAATTTCCTTCATTTCAGTTACAGGTCTCCACCCATTACGGATTCCAACTCGGATTTCCATTTCCTGATCTCAAGCCTGCAAATATTAGGATTTAACCTTCATGTTTTTTCATTAAGTAAGGATAAATTCAAAAAAGGTTCCTGTCGATGAATTGGATTTCAAATCTTCAAATTTAATGTCTAATACTTCGCCCTCTTTTGTTGCGTAAACTGTTATGTATGGATATAGATAATCCTGCGCTTCACTTTTTAAAGTATTATTTACAATAAAGCGACAAGAATTAATCATTAACCGTAATAAATTAGTATCTACTTCCTGTTTCTTCTCTGAGATGGCTATATAGGATAAAATTAACTCTTTAATCAACTTATAGCTATTAACAACTTCATTCGAAAATCCTTCCCAAATACTTTCGGTTAGCAGGATTTGCCTTAATGCAATATTCACCTTGTCCATATCACTTCCCTTTACTATTTCTAAACATTTATCTAAGGCATTGTTTAGTATTTCTTTAAACTTGTCATCTGATTTTTTTCCTAGATACAATTGGCTGAATAAATACTTCTTCAACTCATTCGTATTATTATTGCCACGTATAATAACCCTGTCTTTTTCATATATGACCCTTATGGATCCAGACGCATCTTTAAAATCGATAAGGCAATCAAAAAGTAACTCCGTAAATTCCTTGCCGTTTTTATGAGCTAAATAATCAAAATGAGTCCCTGTAATTCCTTGACGGTCGTTTAAACTTTTTTTAATTAACAAAAAGCCAAGTTTGTCATAATCTATTTCCGAAACGATATAGCGATCTTCAAACAAATTTATTGGATTGTGAAAATTAAAATTAAAATATATAAAAGCTAAACGATTCATGAAGTTAATTGCATCATAGTGGTTATGCAATATAGGCTGTCTTATTTTCGAACTAGGATCATTATTCGGAAGAATAACATCATATAAAGTCGATAGTATTTTTTTCTTTTCTTCTTCACTACAATACAAAATATTTTTTTCTGTAGTGTTCAAGTCACATATTTGGCTAATAAGACCTTTGTCTATTATTATTTCCCTAACCTGTAGACATTCTTCTAAAGAGATAATTTCTACGTGATTCGCCTTGTTTCTGATGTTTTTTATTCGTTCCAGATTATTTAGAAATTCAGTGGAAATATTCAATCCAGTTATCTGATTCCCACTTTCTAACTCTTTCCTAAAAGCCCACACAAAACTTCCTAACGTCAGTTCCCCGCTCTTTATATCTGGAAATTTCCTGCGTAGTATTTCCGAGACTCTGTAGTTTAACTCATATTCAATACATTTAAAGTAATTTGTACAATAAACAGAGTAATCAAAATTCGCATGACTTATTGAGGAAACATTTTCGTACAATAATTCTGCGGTAGACAAAAAGATTCTGCCTCGCTCAGAAAGCTTTGGATACATATCCTTTATAACATCATAAGTTTTTAATTCTGCAAGTTTTGTAATACGAACAGCTGTCGTATTTGTATACTCTTCACTGTTATTTGTTAAGATATAGTCTATTAATTCTCCTTTATCGTTTACATATACTTCAAGTATAGGATTTTGAATAGATGCCAGGATTTCATATTTGTTTTTGTTTCCTGCCAATAAATCAATTGCGATTTCTATTAGAAAAACAGAGTCCGTATATTTTTCTTTATCATTCAAATTAGTTTCAATTATTTTTACTACTTCGTTAATAATTTTAATTAAATTTACCTGTTGATTTGTTACATCATCCTCTAATGAACGTTTTGCATTTAACATCGAGATATGAAATTGAGACTCACTGACTCCTCTAGATTGCAAAATATCTTCTACCACTTCAATGTATTTTTCCTTGATACTATCATAGTTATTTAGGAAATCTAATGATGAGAATTCCTTAACATCGCCTAGGAGCAGCATTATGCTTTCTTCATCTGGTATCAAGCTTTCAAACTCCTGACGGATTAAATCAAATAATCCTGCTAAGTATTCGTTAATGCCTTTATCAAACTTATATGGTGTAATATTTTTAGGTTCTACTGATTTAACACTAATGGAGCTAAATTGTTCGATGTCTAACTCATTAGCGCTAGTTTCGAAATAGTCCACCATCTGTTCATATTTACGTAGACAACACTTTTTATATTTTTTTCCACTTCCGCAGAAGCAAGGCTCATTTCTCCCTATCTTCACATTAATTCCTCCTGAACTAAATAATACTTCCTAACTGTAAAATCCACGTTTTCTACTTGCCAAAGTACTTCTCATTTCTCATTCCTAGTCCGTTTCCTGCATCTACATATTTTCTCATTGAGGCTTTTTCTTCTATCCACTCAAATAAACGGTCTCTGGGGATTCTTATCTGTCTTCCGCTACGAATTGCGGGGAAATCATTATGATGTGACAATTCATAAACCCTCGATTTCGATATCCTCAAAATATTTGCTGTCTCCTCGACAGTAAGAAGGGATGGGAGATCTTTTTGCTCGTTAACTAGTTTTAATTCCCGCTTTAGCTCATCAATCGCTGATTGAATCTCTTCCCTGATTATCCTACGAATTATTTCCTCAATGGACATTTGATACACTCCTTCCTTTTGAAAATTTGCAGGTAGCAGATTAAAAAAATTAGTTGTTCAATATCCTAACGCACTTATCGTCCCCTTGAAATAAGCGTACAAAACTTTGGGGCTAATTCTGTACATCGGATGGTAAAAGTCGAGAAATTTTGTTCTAAGAGCTTGTCCAATATTTGCACCCGAAGCGCAAAGCTTATAATCAAACTCTAAAATTTCCTGAACAATTGGAAAGGTTCCTCCACATACCACAATATCAGGTTGGATAATTTCAATTTTATTTGTCCAAAGTTCTTTGTTGTCGACAGCATGTTTTCTAATTACTTCATAGCCACTCTCACCTGTTCCTCCTCATTTTTTTAAGTTAGTGGTTGCAATATTGAGTAATCCTTCTGAAATATTGGCTTCCCTAAAACTACAGATGATTTTTTGATAATGGGGAAATCCTTGTCCAAGTTCAAAGCTCCATTCTCCAACTATCTCCTAAATTGGATAAAACCTCAGTTTTCGAACTTGATCTTGAATTAGCGTAACTAATGACCAGTTTTCTGTCTGTTCTAGAGCATTAACTTCTTTTAAGAGCATCAAAAATTTTATTTCGCAACTTTCGTACATATCTTCGTCAATTACGCCACCTTTTACGAACTGATATTGGAGCGTTGCCACTGTTGGTATAAGACATCCAGTTCTTGATTTATTGGCACAACAACCTTTCACCTCCTATATTTCTTCTTCCATTATAAAACGGAACAAATTCCGAATAATAGGAATTTATCGTAAATGTAACAAAAAACCCAGCATACCTATTTATATGGCATCTGGGAAGTGGATTTTCTTTAGTATTTTTTAAACTTCTTATAACATATAAGCCCTTGTTTCTCCTGTTTTTAGCTCTTCGTTAGTTAATTTTCTGTTTTCCTATGCATGCATTACTAGGTTGAGAGCAACTGTTTACGATTGCTCTTTGTAAAATTCATTTACAATGTATTCTATGCCTACTCTATCTGTATCAATTAAATCAAAATATCTATTTATTGATTCGAAATCTTCAATCGTTTGAGCAGACTCAATTAACCCTTTTATGTAAAGATAATCTTTTTCACCATAATTTCCTATAATTTCTTCTTTCCATGTTTCTAATCTATATTCGAAATTTTCTTTCAATTTATCCGACAATTTGTTATCCATTCTTGGTACCTCCTGAAATAATAATTTATTTTTCAATGATTATTTTATCAATTCTCTTTCTGTATTTGTTTTTAATTCTGTGTTGGGCGTCTTTAAGAGTTTGACTATCCCCTCATTCAATCTCCTTTCATTTTTTTAAATTACTTATTGTTAGGGATAGCTTATATTTAAACAGTATTACTAACATTATATATCGCTTTTTTGTCTTGTCAAATTTGTCATTTGGAGCAAAAATTCAGTTTCTCCAATACCAAAAACAAAAAACGCCCCAGCAATCCTTATAGGAATTCTGGAGCATATTTGAGTTAGCTACGCTCCCTTTACTTGACCATACGTTCTTAATTCTTTTTTGAGTTGTTTTTCAACTAGCCAATAATCTGCTTAGGAATGTCCTGTCTACTTCTATCTCTATTTTCTGGTTTACCACTATTTTTGATACGGTTCACCTTATCTAATTTTTAACCATTGATCCCTAAGCAAAAACCTCTTGCACACCATTAGCACACTCCTCATAATAATCGACCACTCCCCCGATTTTTCTATATACTGGAAAACCCGTCATATTAAGCTTTGTTATGGTTTGAACCGCTAACCTCTACCCTGCCAGAATCGAAATAAAGATATTTTATGTTCATTTCGGATTATAAAGAATGCCTCGAATTAATCAAAGGATTACGGGCATCTGACTGTCTTGCATATACCAATAGCATGTGACAAGCTTTGAGACCCCAAAAAATAAATTAAACTTTGTTAATGCTTGCTGACTCTCCAATTATAAGGGGATAACGAATATTTTTTATCATCAAACAATTCATTCAATGTAATAATTTCTAAACAGATCTCTTCTCGTTTAGATGCAAGTATGTTAGATACTCTATAAATGAAGTATTTTTTCCCTTCACTCGCAAATTGCTTTGCCTTCTTGATTTCGTAATCCGTGATATAAAAATCTTGTTCTTTTCCTATAGTCGTTTTTACCTCAATAAAAATAGGTTCTCCATTTTCAGAAAAAGATAAAATATCATATCCATTTTCCCCAGACTCGGACTTTATTTCCACATAGTTATAATATGGGGTATTTATCAACTTTCTACGTTCTTTATCAAACACATACGCTTCGCCTAAATTGCCTATCATGATTTGAAATTCATGTAACTTTAAATAGTCTACTTTTTGCGGAATCTTGCCTCTTAGCGTCTCGAATTTCGAGCAGATTGGAATATGAGATACTGACTCGTCCTTATCCTTCTCATCATTGTCATTATGATCTATCGTTAAAATCGGTTGGATGTCAGTATTTAATTTTTTTTTTAACATCTCAGCACAATTCAAACACACTATTCTGCCATTGATAGATACCCAATTTCGCACAAGATTTTTATAGATTTTCCCACAATTTCCACATATAATCTCATTTTGTTTTTTCGCCTTTTTAACTTTCTGTGGTGTCAAATTATGAATTCCAGCTATATTCCCTAATTCTTTAATTAAATCATTTAAAGTTTGAAAGCCATCGTACACTTGACCACTTATGTGTTCTAAAAGCGGTTGAAAATCATCTGGAATCTCGATTTCTTCTCCGTTAGGTGTGGCAATATAACCGTCTTTATACATGCTTCCTTTGATTTTTTTTACTTCATTAACTTCTAATCCTTGTTCAAAAAGCATGTACCAAACAAATGCCATTTTTCTATTCTTTATATCTTTAGAATTTGATAATCTAGCAACAGTTTGTTGAATATTGAATAATTCTTCAAATGTTAAGGATATATTCTTAACTGCTTCGACTTTATTAATTGTAATGATACTGTTTTTCTTTTTTAGTTTTTCAAAATGATTTTTCCATTCTTGTTGAATCCACTCATCATTAAAACCTGTAGGATCATCCATGATCGAGTAGGCAAATAAAAATCTAAAGAATGATTGCTTATAAGAATCTTGGGGCGTTTTTACCTCATCTGGATTATAGCCAGCCATAATATTATCGAAGTCTTTTTTGGTTAATTTTTTCACATCATTCTTGTTGCAACTCTCAAAAATCTCCAAAACTGCAGACAAATAATTTGCATGTGCTGTTTTTTTATAACAACTCAGAAAATCTTGAATAACTTCATTTGAATATTCGGTTAACCGACTCAATCTTACTTGAGTTTCTGTTTTTTCTTGGATTATCACAAATATTCACCCCTTTATTTAGAAAATTACCCCTTCATTGTCTATATAGCTGAAATGCAAAATGGAATTTAAAAGAAGAAGCACTCAAACGACATTCAACCTTGAAAAATACAACATATAAATCTAAAACGCTTTTCCAGGCGATACAAGCTCATTCTTCGCTTTTACTGACTGAGTTCTTGATACACATTAATTTCTCCACTCTTAATAACAATACGCCCCAGAAGCACAAGTAAAGCTTCTAAGACGCATGTAAGTAAGTGTCAAAACCTCTGTAAAATCAAGCATTTCAGACAATTCATTTTTCTGTACTTCAAACTACATTACATTCAATATAGATAAAG
>ERZ1673817.29-NODE-29-length-5701-cov-21.673220_pt1 | contig 5701 bp, 6 predicted proteins | sample MGYA00580146_ERZ1673817 | MGnify/ENA primary metagenome ERZ1673817 (study PRJEB41219, sample SAMN04549607) | soil metagenome | isolation source: soil | place: USA: New Mexico, Bitter Lake NWR | collected 2008-11-15 ...
TCCATTTCAGAGATACCCTATCTATCTTACATTACACAAAATTCTTGACGGTACCAAGAATCTTTACTTTATTTAAAAAGGGAGCAATAGTTATGAGTAAAAGCAATATGGATTTACTTGAAAAAAACAGTTATAAATGGTTAGTGCTGGCTCTTGCTACATATTCACAAGCTTCCGCTACTTTTGTAACTTATGGAGTCGCTCCTTTAGCTGCTTTATGGCAACAAGATTATGGCCTATCACAATTTCAAACAGGGGTATTGGTTTCTGCCGTTAACTTGGGACCTATCTTTTCGATGCTTTTTATTGGTGATGCGCTTGATAAATATGGTGAAAGGTGGCTCATAGGTGTCGGTTCTGCATTGTTAGGGTTAACCATGCTTTTGGCTTCGTTTACCAATAACTATATCGCTTTAGTGATTATTTTGGGGTTTGTGGGTGTTTGGTACGGAACTGCGCAACCTGGTGGAAGTAAAGTGATTATCAAATGGTTTCCTAAATCACAAAGAGGATTGGCAATGGGGATTAGGCAAACAGGAATCCCTATAGGTGGAGCGGTAGCTGCTGCCCTGTTACCAGGAATTTATTTACGATTTGGCTCATCATTTGCCGTTTTAACTCAAACCGTTTTATCCGTCTTGGGAGGGATTTTGTTCTCACTTTTATATAGAGACCAATCAATTACTAAGATTAACAATGGTTCGAATCGTACTTTTAAAGAAAAGCTGATTACTATTTTTAAAAACAAAAGGTTACATCCTATTTTTTTAGTGGGTATAACAATGATTTCACTACAAATGATATTAGTTGCACATCTCATGGTTTTCTTAGCTGAAAAACTTACGATTTCAATTTCGTTTTCTGGAAAAATTCTAAGTATTGTTCTGATTGCGGGCATGATAGGAAGAGTTGTCATTGCTTGGGTTAGTGATTGGCTCTGGAAAGGAAATCGCACGATTCCATTAACAATCTGTGTCTGGTGTGCAATTTTAGGATTAATAATGTTACTTTTTTTGTCCAATGATTGGTCTATATGGGTAACTATCATTTTATGTGCATGGCTTGGTTTTTTTGGAATCGGATGGTTCAGTCTTTTTATTGTTGAAGTTTCAGAAAGGGCGTCGGAAGATTCAATAGGATTAACGGTAAGTTTTGCGTTAACGCTGAATCAATTTGCGATTGTATTAGCTCCAGCTTTATTTGGCTTTTTAGTGGATTGGCAGGGTAGCTATTATACTGCTTGGATTTGTTTAATCATCTTGATTTCTATAAGTGGCTTTTGGCTGATGTTTCACTTGCCGTCTCGAAAAAAACAACAAATAACATGATTCAAGTTCTTCCTGAAAAAGCTCAAAAAAGAGGTTAAAATTACTAAATTTTCATGTTAAAATAGTTTCAATTTAGTTAGGGGAGGTGAGTTTAGTTGAGTAAAGTAGAGAAGAGTACAAAATTAGATTTAGAACGAATCATTTTTATTGGCAGAACGTTTGAAGAGTATATGGACATGTTTTCTCTTTCCATTGAGAAGCTAAAGGGAAAGAAAATACTGGATTGTCCAGCAGGAGCATGTTCGTTTACGGCATTAGGTAACAAATTAGGATTAGACGTAACCGCATGTGATATCGCCTATTATCATTCGGTGGAAGACCTTGAACTCAAAGGTTTGCAAGACATTGAATATACGATGGAACAAATGGAAAAAGCGAAAAGTAATTATATTTGGGATTATTTTAAAGATGTAGAAGATCTCAAAAAACATCGTTTGAGTGCTTTAAAAGATTGTGTTAGCGATATGAGGGAATCGGGCGAACGATATATTCCTGTTACCTTACCTTTTTTACCGTTTAAGGATGCGGAATTTGATGTTATTCTTTCGGCACATTTTCTATTTATGTATGCTGACCGATTAGATTATCCATTTCATCTAACCACGCTAAAGGAGTTATTGAGGGTTTCCAAAGAGGAAATTCGCATTTTTCCTTTAGTTGATTTAGAAGGAAAACGATATGAGCATTTAGATAAATTAATAAGTTACCTCAATAATAACGGGTGTACAGTCGAAGAGGTTAAAGTTCCATATGAGTTTCAGGTAAATGCTAATTCGATGTTAAAAATCAAAAAAGGATAACAGAGAAAGGGGCAACATACCATGTTGTCCCTTTTCTATTGAATAAAACTTATTCAACTCCCATGGAAGAACGAATGAACTTCCTCATCTGTGGTGAGGTTCGTTTCATGGTCGGCTAACGGGCAGGATAGTTTAAAAAGGAATTAATGTTTTGAATATTGAATTATATAAGATTGAAAACAAATATCTTTCGGGGGATTCATTATGAAAATTTTTAGATTTGATAAAGAAGTCGGTGCGAAAATAACGAAATACAATTCGGACTTAGCGATTTATACAAGAATTATAAAAACAAGTGAACCTTCTATTCTCGGTTGTATGTATATAGAACCTAACGGAGTCGTTGGGTATCATGAAGCACCTGTTCCTCAATTATTTCTGGTGGTTCAAGGGGAAGGTTGGGTAACAGGGGAGGACCGGAAAAGAATTTTTGTAAAAAGAGGAGAATGTGTTTTTTGGGAAAAAGGAGAATGGCACGAATCAGGAAGCGATGAGGGAATGGCTGCAATAGTGATTCAATCTGAAACTTTAAATCCTGAATCTTTTATGAGATTAAAGCAACAGAGTAAAAGCGTTTCTTCTTCAGCTAACGGGTACAAGATGAAATAAGGGAGTTGTTTGCATCAGCTCTTTTTTCTTGTTGAACAGGGCAGGATAGTTGAAGAAGGAAAATTGTAAAAACTCATTTCGAATATCGGTGTAAGAAAGGAGTTTTTATGATGGATGTTTCCCAATATATTAATGATTTGTATGTTAAGGGCCAAGACAATTTTTATCAAATGGTTTCCCACAGTTTAACAATCAACCATATGCCTAACATTTCAGTATCTCCAGAAACGGGAAAACTATTGTATTTGTTAGTTAAAATAGCGAACGCAACGAATGCTTTGGAAATTGGTGCTCTCGGTGGTTACAGTGGTATCTGGATTTGTAAAGCATTGCCAGATGACGGAAAATTGACATCGCTGGAGTTAAACAAAGATTACGCCAATGTAGCAAAAAATAATATTGAAAAAGCTGGTTATGGAAAAAAAGTAACTTACCATATTGGTCCTGCTCTTGAAACGTTGAAACAATTTATTAAACAAAAAAGAAAGTTCGATTTCTTTTTTATTGATGCCGACAAAGAAAATTACAAACTTTATTTAGAGTATTCCATCCAATTAGCTAAAAAGGGAGCTTTAATTACTGCGGATAACGTATTATGGAAAGGGAAAGTGACGGACAAGAACAATCAAGAAAACAATACTATTTTCCTGAGAGAGTTTAATGAGTTTGTAGCCAAGCACTCAAAATTAGAATCGGTCATTGTCCCAATTGGTGATGGTTTAACGATTGCAAGGGTATTATAAATAAATTGATAATTGGAAGATAGTAACATATTTACTCTCATTCGTCTCCCATGAAGGAACGAATTACATTCCATCATCTATGGTGAAGCTTGCTTTGTAGGTGACTAACGGTATGAGAGTGGAATTATATAATTGAAGTAGGTATAGGGAAGGTAAAACAAATAGAAAAGGATGATTATTTTGGCTTTTAGGGAGCAATTTGTAAATATTGACGGACAATGGGCTTACATTGGGCAACCTAAAAAGTCGAATGGTTATGGGGTTATTTTTTTAGGTGGGTCTATGGCCTTTGTGTCAAACAATAGTAGTGATTGGCATGAAGATTTAAATAAAAAAGCATTATTTCACTCTTTATTGGAAGAGGGGTACACAATCGGTTATTCCAATGCTCATGGGGCGAATTTTGGAAATGATACAGCCCTACAAGACATTAAAAATTTACATAAATATATGGTTAAAGAAACAGGAATTAATTTCTCCGTTCATTTGTTTGCGATTAGCATGGGAGGTCTGCTCGCTTTAAGGTTAATGAGAAGCGTTGATTTTATTCAATCAGTTGCATTTTCACAGCCGCTTTTAAACGTAAAAGAACAAAGAAAATACGAAAATGATTATATTAAGAGAAATAATTTAGACATGGACGACCCAACGGGACATGCGATTGCTTTATCGCACGAAATTGATTATAGTACCGTAGATGCATATATTGATAAAACGTTTGCTCTTGAAAAACTTGCATTAGCTCCTATTCCATGTAAAATTTGGCACAGCACGGGAGATGAAAATGTTCCTGTTGAAATCAATGCATTGCCGTTCGTGGAGTTAAGAATTAAACACAAATTACAAATTGCTTTAGAAGTTACTCCTGGAGTAGGACACGATAAAAACGGTGCTTGTTATTCAGACCATAAAGGTATTATTCAATTTTTCCATCAAAATGAAAAATAGAAACAATTTTCCTTCGATTAACGAGTGCCATGCTTAAAACTCATAAAGAGTATTTATATATAAAAGACAATTGGAGGAGGGGAGATATATATGCCATTAGCCATTCGTCAAGCTTTAAGAGAAGATATTCCACATTTGTGTCATCTGATGAAGGAATTAAGTGGTCACGAAATCTCTCAAGAGGAAATGAATAACAGATTAGAGTTTATAGAGGATAGTCCTTTTGATTCCCTGTATGTTTGCGAAGAAAATGGCACTATTTTAGGGTTACTTGGGTTTCGTATTCGTGAGAATTTAGAAGAAGTAAGCAAATATGGTGAAATCTCTGTCATTGTTGTTGATTCAGGCGCACGTCGTAAAGGTGTTGGGCGGTTCTTGATGAACTATGCCGAAAAATTAGCTTTTGAAAAAGGGTGTATTGGAACTTGGTTGGTTAGTGGCTTTGGGAGAGAGGAACAAGCCCATCAATTTTATAAAGAATTAGGTTACGAAATAACCGGATACCGTTTCGTGAAACGCTTTTAAAATGTTCATTTTATGCTAAATGGTCAACAAAATGATGTGCTTTTGTTTTATGGTGTTATTTAAGATTTTGGTGCTCCAAAATCGAATCTCATTTTTAGTTAATTACCTCAGTGCAGAAAAATTTACTAATCTTAATAATGCAGAAAAAAGGCAAGAAAAAATTATTGACCAAAAATGAGATAATTTATATAACATCCCCAAACAGCACGAAGGTTCGAGTCGTATTCAGTAATAATGAACCAAAAAATGAGGAAATGAAAGAACCCCTTGTCGCATATGGGTTTGCTTTAATTGAGAGGAATGCACGGTTTCATAATCGACTCAAAATCGTGTGGGCTTTGCCCGTGTGGATCGGCATCGAAAATAGGAGAAAGGCTTTAGGGACAAGGGGTTTCACGTAAGTGAAATCCCTTGTTTTTTATTTACCGAATACGATTCGAAAAAAGAAAATCGTGTGCGTACAATGGTGTTCGGTGAGGTGAGTTTGACAATCGGCAGATAGTATGGAAAGAAAGACGGAAGCATTACTTCAATAAGCAGGAAGTAATGCTTTTTTGTTGAAGTAAAAGGTAGTTTAGTGAAAAAAACTTTTTCCGTTGATGCGATATCAGAGCTTCCAGAAACAGCCACATCTTTAGGGGGAAAATTAGATGAAAAAGATGGCATCATCTTGACCGTTCCTTGGGGAGTAGAATTTCATTATTGTATAGGTCTTTAATAGCGGACAAATAGAGCTTTTGCCCATGAA
>ERZ1673817.30-NODE-31-length-5268-cov-25.743526_pt1 | contig 5268 bp, 5 predicted proteins | sample MGYA00580146_ERZ1673817 | MGnify/ENA primary metagenome ERZ1673817 (study PRJEB41219, sample SAMN04549607) | soil metagenome | isolation source: soil | place: USA: New Mexico, Bitter Lake NWR | collected 2008-11-15 ...
GACGGATACTAATCGATCGAGGGCTTAACCACGAACAACGGAGGCGCCGCCTGGCTAAACGGTTTCTTCCAGATGGACGGTTATCTAGTTTTGAGGGAATGAATTAGTAAAAAAACTCTTGACATGATAATATTGGTCATTATAATAATACTTGTCCAATCAATAAAGAGTTTGTTAAGAAAGAAACAATCAGTTCCTTCATCAATTATTCCGCAGTAGCTCAGTGGTAGAGCAATCGGCTGTTAACCGATTGGTCGCAGGTTCGAATCCTGCCTGCGGAGCCATGCTTCCATAGCTCAGTTGGTAGAGCACTTCCATGGTAAGGAAGAGGTCACCGGTTCAAGTCCGGTTGGAAGCTTTAGTAATCCTGCTGTTTTTTTGGCCCGTTGGTCAAGTGGTTAAGACACCGCCCTTTCACGGCGGTAACACGGGTTCGAATCCCGTACGGGTCACTTTCTTTTTGTGGAGGATTAGCTCAGCTGGGAGAGCACTTGCCTTACAAGCAAGGGGTCGGCGGTTCGATCCCGTCATCCTCCACCATGAATAAACTTCCTCAATACGTAGAGAATTCTAGGAACAACAAACATTACTTTCTATCGTCGCGGGGTGGAGCAGTCCGGTAGCTCGTCGGGCTCATAACCCGAAGGTCGCAGGTTCAAATCCTGCCCCCGCAACCAAATTGGTCCCGTAGTGTAGTGGTTAACATGCCTGCCTGTCACGCAGGAGATCGCGGGTTCGAGTCCCGTCGGGACCGCCATAGTTGAATGGGTGTTAGAGAACGGCTCGGTAGCTCAGTCGGTAGAGCAAAGGACTGAAAATCCTTGTGTCGGCGGTTCGATTCCGTCCCGAGCCACCACACTTATTCTTTAGGAAACGCGCTTTGTGTGCCGGCTTAGCTCAATTGGTAGAGCAACTGACTTGTAATCAGTAGGTTGCGGGTTCAAGTCCTGCAGCCGGCATTGCAATGCGGAGGGGTAGCGAAGTGGCCAAACGCGGCGGACTGTAAATCCGCTCCCTTTGGGTTCGGCGGTTCGAATCCGTCCCCCTCCATTTTCCATTTAGGGGCATAGTTTAATGGTAGAACAGAGGTCTCCAAAACCTCCGGTGTGGGTTCGATTCCTACTGCCCCTGCCATTATAATGATCGACATTATATGGCGACTATGGCGAAGTGGTTAACGCACCAGATTGTGGCTCTGGCATGCGTGGGTTCGATTCCCACTAGTCGCCTTTTCTCCTACATATTATTTTTTTGGGGTATAGCCAAGCGGTAAGGCAACGGACTTTGACTCCGTGATGCGTTGGTTCGAATCCAACTACCCCAGCCACATGCGGAAGTAGTTCAGTGGTAGAACACCACCTTGCCAAGGTGGGGGTCGCGGGTTCGAGTCCCGTCTTCCGCTTTCTTATGGCGGCATAGCCAAGTGGTAAGGCAGAGGTCTGCAAAACCTTTATCCCCGGTTCGAATCCGGGTGCCGCCTCCATATGCGGTTGTGTTTGGATGGCGGTATTGAAGGTATGCAATTGTAAATCTTACGTTAGGCAATTATGTCCGCTTTCCGTTTGACTCTCTTATTTTAAAAATAAGGCTTGACTTTATATCATTTATATTTTACAATTTCATATGTGCTTACGCCGATGTGGCGGAATTGGCAGACGCGCACGACTCAAAATCGTGTGGGGTAGCCCCCCGTGTGGGTTCGACTCCCACCATCGGCATCATATATAGCAAAAAGCCTATAAAGCCAATGCTTTGAGTAATTCAGAGCATTGGCTTTTTTGTTTTTTAACGAACTAAAGTGAAAGGTTAATCGTGTGGACAACAAGATGACACGTCCATCGCTTTATTGGACACCTTTAGGATTATGTTAATCTTAAAGGGGAGGAAGTAAGTTGGCAAAAGTACGGACTTTGAAAAGGGCGGAACTAGAAAAAACTTTGCGAGAACTGTACGAAGATTTCAGCTAGAAAACAGAGTAAAAAACTTATCTGAAATGACAATCCGCTTTTATGAACAAAATTTAGTCCATTTTTTTCGCTTTATGGAGGAAATGGGGATTAAGTATGTTAGGGAGATTGAGAAAAGACACGTCGACAAGTTTATTATGTGGCTCAAAAATAAAGGATTAAAGGATACAACGATTAACACATATTTGAGGGCAACGAGGGCATTTCTTTACTTTGCTATGAGGGAAAATTATTTAATTAAATTTGAGATTAACCTTATTAAGGCCGATAAACAGCAAAAAGAGCCATACACAGAGGAAGAAATTAAAAAGCTAATCAAAAAGCCGAATTTGAAGGAGTGTGGCTTTGTAGAGCATAGAAATTGGGTATTGGTCAATTATCTTTTAGAAACAGGCAACAGGCTTAATACAGTCCTTAACCTTAAAGTCGGAGATATTGATTTAGAAAATGGAATGGTAGTATTAACGACAACGAAAAATAGAAAAGCACAATGCAATCCGATTAGTGAGCATTTAGTTAAATCCTTAAAGAATACATTAGAATGTATAGACTTAAAAAAGATGATTATTTGTTTGTTAATGAGTTAGGCGAACAAATGACAAGGAACGCCATGCAGCATGCTATCGCACGATATAACAAAAAAAGGGGCGTTGAAAAAACTTCTATTCATGCCTTTAGGCATACATTTGCCAAGCACTATATAACGAGCGGGGGAGACGCTTTTAAATTACAACGATTGTTAGGACACTCTACATTAGATGTTACGTTGAACTATGTTAACCTATATGGAACGGACTGAAAAGAAGATTTTGATAAGCATAGTATTTTAGCCAAGTTTGCGGAAAACCCAAGAATGAACAGGGGGAAAAGAGGTTAAACGATGTTAGGAAAACAATTAGCAGAGATTAACCTAACGTATGAAAAATGTTGTTCATTCCAACATTTCCTAAGATGCCTTAGCAAAGCGGATGACACAAATGGAAATAGAATTTAAGCAATAAAGAGTTTGAGCAAAATAATAGGGCAGTTATTGCTCTTTAAAATATCCATGAATAGAACTATCTAATGTGGGCGGTTGATAAAACCGCTCTTTTTTATTTTTGCTCTGTTAAATTTTCACTAACGGTCTTCTTGAGCCATTTTCACAGGAGTCAAATGAGATTTAATTACGGGGAATAGGGCGGTAAAAAGATAAACATAATTTTATCCTCATGTTCACTCAAAAAATCACCTACACATAAATTTAAATTCAAAACTATACAACACTTAATCCTAAGACATGCAATAATAATTACTATAGTTTCTGTGGTAAATATTTCCTTTTTTATTTCTTTTGATATTATTAAGTTGGGCGGCTATATATAGAGCAGAAAAATAAAGTCGGAGTAGCTGGCACCTACCCCGACTGACAGCCAATAGGCAAAGCGAGGGTTTAATAAGAACGGTTTCCCTGCTTTACCCGTTCAAAGTGTCAGCAGGGCGAGACACCATCAATCTTTCTTTCTGTTGATGATGCTGACAACTATCGTGACGATTGTAGCGATCAGTGTCACTACAAACATCATTGATGAAAACGCTAATGATAGTGTTTGAAATAATCGTTATGCTCTTATATAGCCTGCCCTTTTTAAGATGACGCAATTTTTAAACAAAACACTGAAATGAGTGTACGTATGTGATGAAACAAATAAATTAGAGAATAACTGAGGCTGATAGTGTGGATGAAAAAAGTAGGTATTCGGATTTTGAGGTGGAAAGTCGTTCTATAGTTTTATTTTGAATAAAAAGTGGCACAAATTGTTGGTGCCACTTTTCTTTATTAGGGAGAGCTTAAAATAGGTTACTCATGTTTTCTTATTCAACTATCGATTCCGTTAGTGTAAGATGGTTATTAATTACTGTTCTTTAATTAGTGCTTTAAGATTTTGCTCGTTTATCCCGTTTTGACAGAAGTTAAATGATTTTTTCGTAATTCTTTTGGAGCGGTCAACAATTTGACCTAAATGATATCCTGTGTGTTCTACCAAATGATACAAACTATGCATATCGATTTCGTCGGGCATATTTTCAATTAACTTTTCCATTACGGAATTAAATTCATCGAATGTTTCTTTAACAGTTTGGAGCAGCTCTTCAGGAGAAAGGTTTAAATTGGGAAAATAGTCTTCTATTCCTTCATTAAAGCCTGCGTGGTTTCGAACCGAAAATTTAATAGATATTCTCCTCACGTGTTCGCAAATATGAAGGACAATACCACCCACTGAATTCAAATTTTCTGCTTCCTTACTCCATATAGCATCAGAATCAAGTACCTGAACAGATTGGACTAATTTAGGGAGATAGTGATTATACATCCTTTGTTGTGAGATTTTAACGAACAACTTTAAGTATTGATTGTTATCCATTTTCTTCCTCCCCCCAAAAGGATTTTTCTACAACCATATTTGTAAATGCCGTTATTTTATTAATAATAAATTTCTTTATTCCATTACCTCTTCCTTCTTTAATTAAACTACCTACTAGTGAAATAAGCTTTTGCTCAAAAACAATGATAAAATATATTTCCATCATATAATCCGAAAAGCCAAAAAATCTTCGCTTTTAACAAGGGCAATAAACAAGGGCAAGTAACAATACCCATTGGAGATACGACAGATGCTAAATATTAAAGAGAATGACCGCTTAAAATTTGAAGTTCAACTATTGATAACGGTACAATGTATTTCAAAACAGCCAACTCCCGATGATTTATTTAGAAAATTGAAGCCTATATGAAAAAAGTGGAGATTTCTTTTGAGAAGATAAGAATAAAGGAGAGAAGAAGAGAATGATGATGTATAAAATTTTGTGTAAAGCATTTTGCTAGAACAAAAGAAAAAAGGTAGGGTATTCTCTGATTTGGCCATAACACATTCCAGAGAAAGGAGAACCCTACCTATGTCTAAAAGTATACCGAATGTAGACTGGGCTCATCAACTGGAAAGTGCGATTCGCCAGTTTATAAAGGAAAAATTAGAGCTGATTATGCGTGAAGAAATAAAAAATTTCCTCGAAATAGAACAGGCTGGAACGTCGAATACGAGAAACGGCTACTATCAGCGAAATCTAGATACGCAATATGGTCGGATTGAAGGTCTTTTGGTCCCTAGAGACCGAAACGGAGAATTTCAAACCCAATTGTTCGCTCCCTACCAACGCCACACCGGCTGGCTCGAGGAAGCGATCATTAACATGTATCAAAGTGGCATGAGTACGCGTGAAATTGGCAAGTTTATGAACGAATTCTAGGAAATGCCTACTC
>ERZ1673817.31-NODE-32-length-3827-cov-19.516702_pt1 | contig 3827 bp, 4 predicted proteins | sample MGYA00580146_ERZ1673817 | MGnify/ENA primary metagenome ERZ1673817 (study PRJEB41219, sample SAMN04549607) | soil metagenome | isolation source: soil | place: USA: New Mexico, Bitter Lake NWR | collected 2008-11-15 ...
GAATAAACATTATCGATCGTATTTTTAAAATCTAGTTGTAATAAAGTACTATTTTTATAAAAATTAGTTGACGCTAAATGTCTTACCGTTAACGCTTTACTTTGATCGTCTACATTTTCCTTATCGCTAATCCAATCTTTTTTGTTATATCTGTTGCCTGTATAATCATAAACATTAATTATATTTCCCGAAACAATCACTTTTGTGTAGAGGTTACGATTCATATCTATCGCTCCTTTTGAAGCAAATGTGTGTACTTTTTTAATTAATGTGTGTTAAAATATTTAAAAATAAAGCATGAGATTTTTTTGATTGTTTTCATACTTTCTTGAATGGACTGATCCAAAGGCAATTTACTGTGACATTCTAAAGCTTTTTTTATATGTTCTTGAGCTGTCCTAGAGAAATCTTTTAATTGAAACCAACCTTGTTGTATAGCATAAACCATACTCAATATCTTAGCTTGTTTCTGTTTGCTTAATTGTTTTTCGTTATTTTGTTTAAAGTTTACTAAATATAAATCATAAAATTCAGAGGGCTTAATAGATATTTCATCTAGGGATTCGATGCTTATTCCTTTATTCATTTTCCATGTATACTCTATACGTGTTAAAAGGGGTTGATTTATTTTTACACCGACTTTTTCTCGTTCTTTTTTCTTATCATAGATTTTTAACCTACCATTACTTCCAGGAGTTCCCCAATATCTTGATCCATTGAGTCTATTTTCTTCTCTTCCTGTTTTTGCTTTAACAATAATAGAGTCTTTATATACTGCCACATCCCATGCAATATCCAACATTGTGATTTTTTTATGATTTTTGGTAAATAATTTCTTGAAGATACTAAACAAAACATATTCAGGATGGCATTTACTAGGGTTAAATTCGATTTTTAACTTGTTTGCCAGTTCTCTATTTCTGCGGAAACTGTTATGTCGCCAACCAACATATATTGCACCTTCACCGTTACCAAAAGTAATGTTTGTAGCCATTTATCTCACAACTAATCCATTTTTTACTGAAATTTACTTTGCATAAAGACAAATATATTTTAAAAAGCTCAAATTTTAAATCATTTACATCTTCAATAATTATGGTTACCCTATCAATGATAGGATTTTTAAGTTCAATCAAGTCAATCACCTCCTTTTTTAAAAATAAATGTTCATGAGCAGCTTTTACTTCCAATATGAGTCTGAAAATAAGTACCGAATAGGAGAGATTATTTTCACAGAAAACATCCATGAGTAAATTTTACTCCCACCCAAACATGAAAATAGCTCTAACCACTCATGGATCGTTATTTTCACAGAAAAAGGGATGTAAAAAATGACATGATTTCCGGCTTATTAGAATAGGGTTTATGAACTAATTGTTCAATTTGTTGTATCCTTTAATTGGTTTGTTTTTCGAGCCATTCGAAAAATTTATCTCTCGAAACCCGTTTACACCTTCTTATTCTCAAAAGGGGAAAATCCTTATCATTCATTATTTCGTGGGCTACTCGTTTAGACACTTGTAAAATCTCTGCGATATGATTAACGCTTAAAATTAACGGAAGATCATCGTACTGTTTATTTTGCGGTTTCAAAGTAATCCCTCCTAACTTATATTGGTAAGAGTCTTTGACTGCATTATTTATGTCTCTTTTTATTAAACTCACCTCGCTTTTCCATCCAGATCAACATAAGCTTTCCGTGAGATAAACTATAATTCTTTAACGTTAATTAAAATATACTAAATAAAGGTTTTGTAACCAAATTCGATTAAATACAGTCAGAAATTGTCAAGGCCGATTATTTTTTCCCCAAAATCGCCGGTTTAAAATTCCCCAGAAGGACCTCATGGATCCTTCTGTTTTTCTTCTTGGAGCCTCTTTTCCCGTAATCGATAGCTTTCCCCCCTTTAGGTTGAAAATGATGGAATGATGCAGTAATCGATCTAACATCGCCGTCGCCAACACCGAGTCTCCCACGATTTCTCCCCATTCCCCAAAGCTTTTGTTGGAGGTGAGGATAATCGGGGCATGCTCGTACCGCCGGGCGATCACTTGAAATAAGTAATGAGCGCTGTTCGGGTTCAGTTTTAGGTATCCCATTTCATCAATAATGAGAACGGTTGGCTTCATAAAGACACGAAGCTTTTTCTCCAACTTTCCTTCCTGGTCGGCTCTTCTTAACTGATTGACCAAATCGTGAGCGGTAATAAAATACGTTTTATATCCTCTTGCGATCGCCTCCATTCCAATCGAAATCGCCAAGTGCGTCTTTCCAATCCCCGGCGGACCGAGAAAAAGAATATTCTCCTTTCGATCAATAAACGACAAGGTAAGCAGCTCTCGAATCCGGCGCTCATCCACCGAAGACTGCGCGGTAAAATCAAACGTATCGATCGTCTTGCGATACGGCAGTTTGGACAGCTTGATGAGCGTTTGGATCGATCGTTCCTGTTTTTCGACGATTTCTGCCTCTAATAAGCGGAATAAAAACTCTGAATATGATATATTATGAGTAGAGGCGTATTCTGCCATGGCGGACCATCGCTCCGCCATGACAGGCAAATGGAGTTGGTGGCAATACTCGTGTATTCGTTCTTTCATGAGCTTTCCCCTCGCAGGAATGCGTCATAAACGGACAATGGACGAGTATCCACTTCCACCGAAACAGGCGAAATGGTGGCGGCCATTTCCGTCTGTTTCTTTTTTATTTTTTCGGCGAATGAAATCACTTTTTTCTGTTGGTCCACGTGAGAAATCTCCTCCCCTCGAAAGTACAATCGAATATCTCCATTTAATCGCTCCTTCACCAGAATTTCTTTGCCCGCATACTCCGACGATAAGAGCCATTGTTCCCCTTTGTAGGAGAAACTGCCATCCCAATGCACCTTCCGATAGGAAAGATAGCTCGTATCGTAATCTTTCAACGGAAGAGGCTTGAGTGACTCCTCGGCCCAACGCTCTTGCGGAGAAATACCGGTAGTGGCGTTTGGCTTCCGATTCGCCACTTGATCGAGCCAACGATGTAAAAGGAAATTTAATTCTTCGATGCTTTCAAACGATGTTCCTACATAGAAGTGATCCATAATATACTGAATGGCTCGTTCGACTTTTCCCTTTGTCTGGGCCCGGTAGGGCCGGCATACTTTTGGAATAAATCCGTAGTAACTCGCAAATTCGGAAAATCGTTGATTCCATTTCACCACTCCTTGTTCTCGCCCGTCTGTAACGGTCTTCATATTGTCAAATAACACCTTCTTCGGAACCCCACCAAAGTACTTGAAGCTCTGAATCAGGCATTCCATTAAGTGTTCCTGATCCTGGCTGACCGTAAATACTGCGTATTTCATCCGCGAATAGCCTAACGCAGCCACAAATAGCGATAACTTGACTTTTCTCCCTTCGATCACGACCTCCCCAACTTCTTTCCAATCGACTTGCATTTGTTCGCCAGGAAGCGTTTCATAACGAACGGTGTATTTCTTTTTCGCCGTCTCTCGGAAAGGTTTCATATAGTCTTTTAAAATCGTCTTTCCTCCCGTATAGCCCTGTTGTCGAATTTCGAAAAACAACTTTTCGCTATTAAACACCCCATCCTCTAACATTCGTTTTTGAAAATACGGCTTAAATGGATCTAACTTGCTTTTTCTTTGTTTTCGCTTGGATTTGGAAGGAGGATTGGGGGAGTGAATATATTTTCGGACGGTTTTCCGATCGATCCCCAATTCCCTCGCAATATCGGAAATACTCATTCCCCTTTCATACATCTCTTTGATCAGATGGTGTTGCAAAACTAGAGTAAAAACTCGAAGTTATGCATAAGGATGCAA
>ERZ1673817.32-NODE-33-length-3178-cov-18.086776_pt1 | contig 3178 bp, 2 predicted proteins | sample MGYA00580146_ERZ1673817 | MGnify/ENA primary metagenome ERZ1673817 (study PRJEB41219, sample SAMN04549607) | soil metagenome | isolation source: soil | place: USA: New Mexico, Bitter Lake NWR | collected 2008-11-15 ...
ATGAAAGTAATGTCTTAGTAATGGTCTTAACCAGAATACAAATATACAGTAAGGAAATTTTTTTATCTATATTATTCCATTTAATTTATCCAGTTACATTTTTAAAGTAGTAATACGTTCCTTCAATAATCATAACTATCATCTCATTAGGAAAACTAAAGAAAAAAAGAGAATGCAATCATGAAGAGTAATAAGAGGAACAATAATAAAAAGTCCAATTAGTAAGCAGAATGAATTTATCTCCTTTGTGAGACTCATAACCACTCGAATTTTATATATAAGGATAAATTTCATAGAAAGAAAACCTTTTTAGAAAAAAATTCCACAAACGTTACCGATAGGCGATATCAAAATATTGAAGGTTTTCACCCACACCTTATTATTATTCTAATATAATTTATGTAAAAACAGGATAACTCACAATCTTCTAAAAACAGGAAAAATCAACATACAAAAAATAGAAAATGTCACAATATCGTAATAATTTGTTCGTAAAAATAGCGAACAAAAGGTGGAAATTATGTGAACTTTTTGTGAAGTGTAGATTTTCCCCAGGTTTCGGCCCTTTATAAATATATATAGTGGAAGTATCTATTTTTAAACATTATCCATGCAAAATATAAGCATGAAAAATACCCTAAAAAGAAAAAACCGCTTCATCCTAAAAAATAGAATTATAGACGCTAATCTATAATCCTACATTTGTAGAAGGTTAAAATAGAAAGTTACCATATATGATAGAATCACTCATCAATGGAAATCACTAATAATCCTTCACTATAAGTGAAAATCACTTAACCGTGTCAATTTAAAAGGGGGATAGTATGCCCATTTTTAGGGCACTCTTATTTAGCCGAAACAATAGGATATATCACTACAAAGCGAATGATACACACTCACATATAAATCACTACACATGATATGGAACCACTGATAAGCAAGCATATCACTATGTAGTCACGACCTTCTATTTTAGGGGATGACGCTAGGTTTTTTCTCAAGTTTATAGGAAACATGGGATATAGGGGATAGTGATATGCACGGTCCTGTAAGGTAGCAATACATGCTGTGCAAATATGTTGTGCATGGGTGAGAAAAGGTCCTACCCCACCCGCCGGAGGCGGTTAGCCCACCATGTATGATTTGCATAATTTCGGCAAAATCATGTTGAACAACCAAAATCATGTTGAACAACCAAGCATGCCCATATGCAACAAACAGCAACATCATACCATGAATGATAAGCCATGCAGATGGGACTCTGAATAAACAAGATGAACAAGATATACACCAAGATGGACACCACACAATAGCATAGGGGATAAGCAACACACATGGACATCACTGGTGAATCACCGATTAGTGATGATGAATCATCAGTGACAACCACCGAAGGTGGGATAGAGGTAGGAACATGCACGAGGATAGACGAATGTGATAGCCGAAGGCTTGGATGTCTACTTAGTTGGGAGCATGATCACGGTGGATCACACTCCCTCAAAATAGACATCAATAGAACATGCATGTATAATAGAGGTGAAAGCTGCGCCCCCAAAGTAGCTTTCACCATTTCACGATTCGAGAGCCTGCGATGTTGACTACGTAGCGCCCAGAAGTGTAGACAGCATCCAGGCTCAATTTTGCTTTTATAGCACCGAGGAGATAGTTTTCCACGATGCTTGTGAATAATACTGCCACTGCTTCATATTTACCAGTAGCAGGATTAAATGCGTGTACATAGTAGTTGTACACGCATTTTTCATTTTTACGGCGTGTAATCACCACATCATGTTCTTTAATGGCCGCAATCATTTGGGCCGCTTGTTCTTAGGTGTGGTGATATATATGCTTACATAACAAAAAGTTTTCTGTAAGCGCAATCGACTCTGTATTAGCAGTAATAGTTTCTTCTATTCAACTGCTTTTTGAATTGCTTTAAATCCAAAATCGTCCATTACTTTCCAAGCGAACGATAAGATGAGCAATTTGTACGTTTATACGAGTATGCCATCTATATATGTGACATACATAATCACATGTAAATATCAAAAATGGTACCACAATAGCAAACGAAATAATTCTCTTGCGTCCAGAGTATCAATAAATCCCCCAATTCGAATTCATGTTTAATTACTACAATATCATTTCTTAACAAACATTGATAAATAATAAAAAAGCTTTTTATGATAGAAAAAGCTCACTTAATTGTAAATAATTACAGGTTCGTAAAAGTAATAAACGTTGTTTTTATTCATCAATATTCTTTATGTTCAGGATTATTTTTTATCCAAAATAACATTGCCTTTATCATCTATTTTTAATAAACTCAACTTTTCCACTCTCAAACAATACCTGAATACGACTTTTTCTGGATTCTGCTTTTGAATTATCCAAGCTAATCTTCAATCCATCTACGATGCAATGGGTTGTTTGGATCGAATTTTACAGCACCATCCGAACCTACATCTAATAAAACACTTTTTTCTTCAGGAAGTTTATCAAAGTCAATTTTAGAAGCAATAATACTATTTAGTTGAGCAGAAAGATTTTTCCTATATGTAGTTCTATGCCTTCTTTTATAACCAGTTTGTTTAAATAATTTATTATTATTTCTCCTCCTAAAAATTCGTTTTCTCATTACTATTTTCCTCCTACCTTTAGCAAAGATCGAACGTTGATCCACCATACTGATTTCTTCACAAAGCTCTCATTATAAACCCATTATAAACACTTTTTTAATTTATCATTATAAATTCCAGTATATTTATTAAACTGTTCGTATTTTCGTTTTTCAGCAAGGATGAAGCGAAAAACTTAACTCAACTTTTTTCAACCGTAAGATATCCCCCTAAAAAATAATTATCCTCTATATAACAAACGCACGATTACATATATTTACATTTTTAAGTATTTTCGATTTTATTTGAGTAATTCTTTAAAATTTTAAGATTCACTAAAAGTAACTCTCATCTTTTATTTAGGATTATTCTTTTGTATTTCTGTTAAAGCCGATGATAAAATCCCCAATATAGCCGGAATAAAATTCCCCACTTACAATAGAACCATAGTGTCAACGAGAGGAGCTATGGTTCATGATTACGAGAGGGGAATTTTTTATGATCAGAACGTGTTGCAAAACGCATAATGGATGCATAAATGCACATAAAAAATCCACCAC
>ERZ1673817.34-NODE-35-length-2952-cov-63.969624_pt1 | contig 2952 bp, 3 predicted proteins | sample MGYA00580146_ERZ1673817 | MGnify/ENA primary metagenome ERZ1673817 (study PRJEB41219, sample SAMN04549607) | soil metagenome | isolation source: soil | place: USA: New Mexico, Bitter Lake NWR | collected 2008-11-15 ...
TCATCCATTGTTTCATTTCTTCTACATTCCGCGGGATGCGCGTCTCGTGCGGAAACAATGTTTTCCAAACAGAAGCAAGCAGCGGAACATCAAGATGCCATTCTTGCAATGGATGCTGCCTGGCAAAGATGTCTTGCGGCGCCCCTTGCATGACAATTTGCCCGTCATGCATGACAAACACAATGTCCGCCCACTCTAAAACAAAATCAACATCATGCGTCGCAAGCAAAACCGTTGTGCCGTTATGATAAATGTCGTTGATCTTCTCGACAAACCGCCGGATTTGCCGCCGGTCTAAATAGGCCGTCGGCTCATCGAGCACTAATAATTTCGGATTCATCACCATGACGGCGGCCAGCGTCAGCCATTTTTTTTGGCCGAGGCTTAAATGGTGAACCGGCTTGTCCAGCCATGGACGCAAGCCAAACTCATCCAGCGCCTTTTCCATAAGTTCCTCCATCTCGCTTTTTGCCATTCCTGCATGATGCAGGCCAAACGCTAGTTCATCGCGCACCAGCGGCGCCACCAGCTGGTGTTCCGGGTTTTGAAAAACGATGCCGACTTCCCGCCGCCATTTTTGCAGCGTTTGCCGCCGGTAATCCATCTTCTCGCCATTCCAATAAATCCGGCCAGAATTAGGGCGCAACAGCCCGTTCGTATGCAAAAATAACGTTGTCTTGCCGCATCCGTTATGACCGATGAGCGCACATTTTTTCCCATCAGGAATATGAAGGCTTACCCCTTTTAACACACAAGGCCCGTCCGGATACGCATAATATACTTCCTCCATTGTCAGCATTGCCTGCTATCCTCCTATCATCGAAAGCCATAGAAGCAAACTGAGGCCGATGACCGCTTCCCACAGATACCGTTTATTGGTTTTGTGGTATGTTTCCGTCGGAACATAGGCCATTTCACCGGAAACTCCGCGCGCCCATAAAGCAAGGCGCAACGCTTCATAGGAATGCCAAATTTTTTGAAAAAGCTGGAATACCAACATCCCGCCGTGCCGCCAATGGGTTCCTCCATTTCTTGCTTTCATCGCCACGTACAGCTCTTCTGCCGCTTTCTCGAAAACAAAGACAAACCGGTACGTGAAAAAGAACAACTCCATAAGGATGGACGGCACTTTCATGCGCTTGAGCACAGACAACATCTCAGGAAACGGGGTCGTCACCAGCAAGAAAAATAAACAAGACCATGCTGCGATGGAACGGGACAGCAAAGACATCACCGTGACAAGTTGTGAATGGTCCAGCGAAACATGAAAAGAACGGTCAATGGAAACAAGCAAAGCTGGAACACTCATCAGCAAAAACAAGGCCACGGCGCCGAGGGCTTTGGCGTACACTTTCCACGAGACGCGCGCATACCCGATAATCCATATGGCCAGCCAAACCGTTATCATGACTTGCACTTTCCAACTATCCGCCATCGCCATTATTAATAATAGAAACGCAAATAGCACTTTTTGTTCGGGACGTATTGCCCGCAGGCGGTTATTGTAAGCGATGGTGTCCAGCTGCCGGATCATTTGGCTTCCTCTCTTTTGTTCGCCCGGCCTTTATAGACGCCGATAATATAGCCAATAACGCCGGCGCCGACCGCTGCTTGCACTGAAAACAGCAATGTTTCCACCTCTCCGCCCGGCGGCTCAAAGATGGTTTGCGCCCAAGGTTGATAATGCGGCGCGATTACTTGGATTGTCTTTTCCGCTTGGCCATCCGTGCCGCCAAAATCAGAGTGAGGAATGAACAACAGCGGCGCCACTGTTAATAAAACGGCAACCACAAGGAGCAAAAGACTGCGTTTCATATTTACACTCCCCTCTCTAATTGGCTTAGTTCCCGGCTGCTGTAAGTGGATAAGAAATTCCACACGACGACTGTCAGCAGCCCTTCCGTCACCGCCAATGGGATTTGCGTAATTGCAAAAATGCCGGCAAATTTGAGAAACGAAGCGGCAATTCCGCCTGTGGCATCCGGAAATGCCAGCGCTAATTGCAGTGAAGTGACCACATAGGTGGCCAAATTAGAGAAAAAGGCCGCGAAAAATACCGTCCAGCGCCGCGATATATTCCACTTTTTCCCGAAACGATACATGCCGTATGCCACAAGCGGGCCAGCAACGGCCATCGACATGGCGTTCGCCCCTAATGTCGTCAATCCGCCATGTGCCAGCAATAACGCCTGAAACAGCAATACGACGCTGCCCATCACCACCATCGTCCACGGGCCAAACAGCACCGCACCAAGCCCCACCCCCGTCGGATGTGAGCTGCTTCCTGTTACCGATGGAATTTTTAAGGCGGACAGCACAAACGTAAAGGCTCCTGACAATGCAATGAGCAGTTTTAGTTCCGGATGCTCGCGCGTGATCCGGATGAGCGAACGCATACCGATAAACAAAAATGGCAAAAACACGAGCCACCAGAAAATCACCCATTTAACAGGCAAAAATCCTTCCGTAATATGCATTGCCAATGCCGGTGAACTTTCCGAAAACGTAAAATAGACAACGAAACCACAAAGGAAAAGAGCGGCTTTCCATTTTTTCATGCTTTCATTCCTCCAGTTGCTTTCCATCATTTCACGATTCCAAGAGGGGCAGCGGATGGATTGGGCATCACCAATCCTTGCCTTCCTTCATAACGGTATGTGATCATTTCTTCCAGCCATTCCCCGTCCCGTAAATGCCTTCGCACCACCTCCCTTCCTTTTTCCGGCGTCATCCCGTTGTACCATACGCCTTCAGGGTAAACGATGACCACGCAGGCATCCTGGCAGCGGCCGTTGCAGCGAGTCCGCGTCGTATGTACGATGCCATCTAACTCGAGACTCGCGATTTCTTCACGGATGGCCAGTGTGACTTCCTCTCCCCCTTTCCGCATGCAGCTGCCCCCGTTGCAAATCAAAACATGGTGCTTCATTCCGGTTAAGTTCCATGTTGTCA
>ERZ1673817.35-NODE-36-length-2107-cov-24.351852_pt1 | contig 2107 bp, 2 predicted proteins | sample MGYA00580146_ERZ1673817 | MGnify/ENA primary metagenome ERZ1673817 (study PRJEB41219, sample SAMN04549607) | soil metagenome | isolation source: soil | place: USA: New Mexico, Bitter Lake NWR | collected 2008-11-15 ...
CGTACTTTATTATGGGGTTTAACCATTATATTCAATTACTTCTATCCAAAATGCCGTTTTTGCTTAATAAATTATTTGCGATTTTTGCTTTCCTTTTACTATTTGTCCAATGTGTTATCGTTCTTATGATATATGATTAATAAAATCATTTTATCTATTTTAAAAAATAAAATAATTAGGAGATGCGATCACATGAGTACAAATGGAACCGTTGCTTTATCGATGAACGAATTAATTTCTGCACTGGCTTTATGCGGATACAGCGAAATAGCAAGCCAAATATTAAACGACGCTACTTTAGTAGAAAATGAAGAAGAAGAACAACGCTTTATCCGTGAAGTCGAGCAGCTGCTGCATCAGAAAGGTTATTTAGATGCAACAAGAGAATCTCTATTAGTTCCGGGATTAGAAAATTTGATTCATCTGTTAGTACAGTCGAGAGAAAAAGTTCGATGCGTGAATATGAAAAAAAGACACGTATTGTTGCTGCACCGTGTTCATGATTCCAAAACGTTAGTTCAACATGTGAAAGGAAACGAACATTCCTTTTCCTTTCATGATTCTCAAAAAGGATTTTTTAACTTGCTTGGTCGCTTTTTTGCTTCAAATACTAGAAGAAAGAAGCCAGAAGATATCCTGCCTATGGAAATAAACAGTAAGCTGTTTGATGAGCTTCATACATCACAACCGGAAGTTCTTCTTGAAGCGATACAAGATGAAAAAGTCCCGTCCACGATGCGTTTATTTTTACAGGACTTTCTTGACAATGGGCAGGAATTAAACAATTTCGCTTTTATGGAATCCGATTATGTGAAAAATAGATCTGTTTTGGACCAAGTGGCTTTTTTCCTTCCAAGCAAATCGTTTATTTGGCATATTGACTATGAAAAGATTGAGAAGAATAAAATCTTTATTGTTCCTGTGTCTTTTCAAGAATATTTTCAAAAAGTAGAAGAGACGATAAACGAATTTTTTCATCTATCCTAATGCCATATTCTCATTGTTTTTTCCTCCCGCTATGATAAATGTTTTTGGCTGGAATTTTATTTTCGTCTGATAAGCCCAAGTTTGACAAGTTTAAAGTCTTCTTTAGGCAAACAAAATTCCAAAATTCTTTTTGGGAGGCAATGCACTAGAAAAAACGCCCAATTTCATAGGCACACGTTTTGTAAATTTATCATTTTAATATTAAGGTTAAAAATTGAGATTATCCACAAAGCAGTTCAAATTTTTTAATTCAAATTACTCCAATAAAGGGGATACGTATATAATGAAGGTATTATTTCCAAGCTCTGAACTGAAACAACAAGTCCGCACATTTCCATTAAAAAAAAAGAATAAAAAAAATTTCTCTATGAAAAGAGGAGCAGCCTTTTTTTTAGAGAGTAATCTCTTTGTCCTTCTCCTTCTCGCTATACTTCTCATCAATAAAAATGGCTGGGATGAAGACGGTTCAACAATGGTCATCGCTTTTATTTCCGGTTTTGAACTCCTGTTTATGTCGCTTTTTGTTCCTGCTTGCTTTTTCTATGAGCCGGTCGGTATAAACCGAATCATTCAATCCATCTTCAAAAAAAGAGAAAAAAATGAATGGATAGGAATGGCATTAGTTTTTTTCCTAGCAACTCTTATTTCTTTAGGTCTTATTTTCGATATGCCTTATCCAAGCATCTATCTTCCAATATGGCTTACAGTTTGCTGGGTATGCGCTTTTGTATCTATATTTATTCAGCGTTTTGTTATTGCTTATTATTATTTTAATGTGAACGTAGAGAATGACCAGAAAAGTATATTTAATTATTTTTTTAAATACAGTGCATTATTTATTATGGGCTTTAACCATTATATTCAATTACTTCTATCCAAAATGCCGTTTTTGCTCAATAAACTATTTGCGATTTTAACTTTCCTTGTACTAATTTTGCAATCTTTTGTGGTTCTTGGCGTATATGATTGATGTAGCTATAAGTGAATACTTTTGAAGGAGATGCGATTACATGAGTACAAATGGAACCGTTGCTTTATCGATGAACGAATTAATTTCTGCACTGCCTTTATGCGGATACAGTGAAATAGCCAGCCAAATATTAAACGACGCTACTTTAGT
>ERZ1673817.36-NODE-37-length-1856-cov-311.372016_pt1 | contig 1856 bp, 3 predicted proteins | sample MGYA00580146_ERZ1673817 | MGnify/ENA primary metagenome ERZ1673817 (study PRJEB41219, sample SAMN04549607) | soil metagenome | isolation source: soil | place: USA: New Mexico, Bitter Lake NWR | collected 2008-11-15 ...
AAAATAAAAATAGTTTTCGGCGCGGGTTCGTGAAGGTTTTCCGCCGCGTTAGCGGAGTAAGCACGAAGTGCTGGAAAACGTTCACGGTTCTGCGCCGCCAGCAAGCGTTAGCGCGGTAGGGGCGTGTCGTGATATATGAAAGGAGGTGAAGGCACATGGAGAAGGGAACAAGAAGGGTTTTGCTGAAAATTGCTATTTCTGAGGATGCGTATGAGAAACTTGAGGAATTGCGTGCTTTTTGGGACCGTACGACAGCGGCTTTTGATGAGATTCATGATTGGGAGCATGAAGAGGTCACGCTTTCTGGTGCGGTAGAAGGGTGTATTCAGTTGACACATGAAGGTCTGGAAAAATACATGTTAGGTACGAGGAAACGAAGTTGGTTAGGAAGATAGATTTCCCGGATATCTAATTAGCGGGAAATCGTGTCATATTTGACATTCGGGGGAGGGTGAAGGGTGAAAGTCGATGTTTCGGTAGATAGATTGATATTGTATGTGGAACATGTTCCAGTCGAGAGGTTTCAGCGATTCTACGATATGCTGGAGTTTGGGGAAAGAAACGGACACATAGACAAATTGATATATTATCATTCGAACGATGTGAAGGGCTATCACTACAACGTGCGGATAGGGCAAGGTGCTGGTGCTGTGACACTTGGCTATAAACATAATTCAGCGTATGAGCGTGAAGATGGCTACACGTTGCGGATGGAATGTAATCCAGCAAAAGCGAATCATAATGATTGGTGGTTTCGGTTGATGTTCACGAAGGCGTTCGAAAAATGTCGAAAGTATGTGAAGGGTATAGATATAGCTTTCGATATAGGTATTCATATCTCGAAGGTTTTTCCGGTTTCGTTGACGGGGAAAGATTTGAACTATTTCCGAGGAACAAAATATTTCGGTCGGCGCGGCGAACATGGATTTATGCGAATATACGACAAAAAGAAAGAGTTGAAGGAGAAACAAGGGATTGAGATTGACGAGGAAAGGACAAGGATTGAGTTCGCGGCGCGGTTTTGCGATGGGTTCACATTGCAGGAATTGGCTTATATGGAGCTTGGAATAGATAAGCTGTACAAGGTCGCGGTTTGTGATTTGGACAAGCTGGAAGGCGTTGTGAAGGCGTGTGTCATAGCGGTGTCCAGCGGTCAAATGGACATAAAAGAGTTGAGTAGGACATATAGACAAAAAACAAAAAATGCGCTCGATAGCATGCGTCTAGTGGGGTTAGACGATGCTTTAAGGAGCGCTCGGGGTTCGATCATTGAAACGGTAAAGAAATATACTGTATTTACAGCGTAAATAAATGTGAGTACGTTGTCAACACATTGTCGACACAAGTATATGTTCGCGTTCGGACAAATGCGACAGGTAGGCGCGCCGGTCGCGCGGTGCCACGCGGGAGGAGCCAAACTTTTGGAGGGACCCGCGTGGTGTCGCGTCGCCGGCGCCTTTCTGTATATTTGCTGGCGCGACAGGAAAAAAATTCTTGACTTTGGCGAGGTACAAGTATTAAAATGGTCACAAATAGAAACAAAAGAGGTGTTTATTATGTCGCGTGATATTCGGGTGGCGTTTAAGTTGGCGGAGGACAAGAAGGAGCTTTTGCAACAATACGCGGAGTCATACGGCGTTACGATGTCGGCGTTGTGTGCGTTTATCATTGGGCAATGGTTGTACAATCAAGAAAAGGTCGCGAAACCGATTGTTGAAGCTGTGGGGGAATTGGTTCGTGATGTGGTGCGTCAGGAATTGAGTGCAGACAAGGTGAGGGAGTTTATAAAAGATGAACTGGAAAAATAAAAATAGTTTTCGGCGCGGGTTCGTGAAGGTTTTCCGCCGCGTTAGCGG
>ERZ1673817.39-NODE-40-length-1309-cov-5.076555_pt1 | contig 1309 bp, 1 predicted proteins | sample MGYA00580146_ERZ1673817 | MGnify/ENA primary metagenome ERZ1673817 (study PRJEB41219, sample SAMN04549607) | soil metagenome | isolation source: soil | place: USA: New Mexico, Bitter Lake NWR | collected 2008-11-15 ...
TTTTAATGGAAATGTGCGGACTTGTTGTTTCAGTTCAGAGCTTGGAAATAATACTTTCATTGTAATAAGTATCTCCTTCATTAAAGTAATTTGATCCACAAAAAGTATTTATATTTAGCTGGATTTTCGAGACAGATCGGCGCTGTTGTAATCTTTTGTGGATCCAAGCTCACATAATTAAAATATTCTAATAAACAGAATTTACGGATTAAAGATTTTTATCACGGCTATACATTGCCAAAACAGAAAAATAACAAATAAGGCGGCGAATAATTTATTAAGTAAAAATGTGGTGCCTTAGAAAAAATTTGTTGGACATAAAGGACAGATATTAATGCGAACATTATATTAGATGCTAGCCAAAATTGTACATAAGTACTAGGGTAAGGAATGTTGGCTGGGAGAAAAATTAAAGAAACTAGGGTAAAAATGAAAATGCAATAGCCATCCCCACCCATTCATTTCTTTCCCGTTTTTTTGTTATAGCCTGAATGATGCGATGTATGCTCAGTGTTGGTAGGTTAGGGACAAAGCAAGAGGGAAGAAACAGTAAAATAAAGAAAAGTTCAAAACCAGAGAAAAACGTGGAAAAGGTTACAAATGCATTATTTGTCCACTGATTTTTGTTGATTAGAAATAGAAATATAATGAATAAGAGAAAAAGGTGACTTTGCAAAAAGAAGCGAATGCCTCTTTTCAACGAAAATATTTCTGTTTGTTTATTTGCTGATAAGCTTGATTGTTGTTTCGCTTGAGAATGTGGGAGCCCACTTTTCATAATAGTAGATATCTCCTTTTTTATTATCAATTATCATCTATTTGACTGCACGAGGTACCGTCAAGAATTTTATGCAATGTAAGCTACACTCGGTATACTATTAAACATAGGTAGGGTACTCCTTTCTCTGAAATGTGTTATGCCCAAATCAGAGAATACCCTACCTTTTCTTTTGATTTAGTAAAAGCTTTACACAAAATTTTATACATCATCCACTAATTAAGAAAATTAGAGTAGATGAAAAAAATCCTTTATTGTTTCTTATACTAAATTAATATTTGGCTTGCTATTCGCTGTATCCGCATAAAGCCAGTGCAGAAATTAATTCGTTCATCGATAAAGCAACGGTTCCATTTGTACTCATGTGATCGCATCTCCTAATTATTAATTTTTAATCATATATCATAAAAATGACAAAAAATTGGACGAATAGTAAAAGAAAAACAAAAATTGCAAATAATTTATTAAGCAAAAATGGCATTTTGGATAGAAGTAATTGAATATAATGGTTAAACCCCATAATAAAGTACG
>ERZ1673817.40-NODE-41-length-1278-cov-85.687653_pt1 | contig 1278 bp, 2 predicted proteins | sample MGYA00580146_ERZ1673817 | MGnify/ENA primary metagenome ERZ1673817 (study PRJEB41219, sample SAMN04549607) | soil metagenome | isolation source: soil | place: USA: New Mexico, Bitter Lake NWR | collected 2008-11-15 ...
ACAGAAAAAAGAAAGCCAATTAATCTGTCTACTATAAGGGGATTTTTCTATGGGAAAAATACGAAAAACATATGATGCAAAGTTTAAAAAGAAAGCGGTGGATTTATATTTAAAAGAGGGTTTGGGATACGAAACGGTGGCGAAAGAATTGGGGATTAGTCATTCCATGGTACGTCGATGGGTGAAACGCTATGAACAGGAAGGAATACAAGGTCTGGAGGAAAAACGGGGCAAAGCGAAAGGACCAAATAAAGGAAGACCGAGAACTCGTCCGGAAGATCCTGAAACGAAAATCAAGCGTCTTGAGGCGGAAGTAGAGATGCTAAAAAAGCTCTTAAAGAGGTGAAAGGGGGAATGGAATCAGTACCAACTCACAAGAAGTTCGCGATCATTCAAGAAATGGTCGGGTGTTATGGTTCGATTCAACTATTATGTGAGATAGCAGGCGTATCTCGAAGCGGATATTACAAGTGGGTAAAACGACAGGAACGCCCTTCTCAGAAGCAATTAGAAGACGAGCAGCTAAAGGAAAAAATCAAAGAGTGCCATGAAGAAGGGAAAGGAATCTATGGGTATCGGAGAGTCAAAGTTTGGCTGAAACGGAAACACAAACTGGATATCAACCATAAACGAGTACAAAGGCTGATGAGGGAGATGGGAATCCGGGCGGTGATTCGGAAGAAACGGCCTTATTACGGAAAGAAAGAGCCTTATGTGATTTCGGACAATCATCTAAACCGAGATTTCCACGCGTCAAAGCCAAACGAGAAGTGGGTTACAGATATTACCTATTTAATTTTTCATGGGCAAAAGCTCTATTTGTCCGCTATTAAAGACCTATACAATAATGAAATCGTGGCTTATCATATCAGCGAAAGAAATGACATCAAACTGGTCATCGACACGCTAAAAAAGGCCATAAAAAAACGGAATGTAAATGGACTCCTCCTCCATAGTGATCAGGGGTTCCAGTATACATCCCGCCAATACAACAACTTACTAAAAAGATACAATATAAAGGCCAGTATGTCCAGAAAAGGAAACTGCTTGGACAATGCCTGCATGGAAAACTTCTTCAGCCATTTCAAGGCAGAGTGTTTTCATCTGTACTCATTCCGCACGGCCGAAGAAGTGAAGGATGCCGTACACAAATATATTCGTTTTTATAACCATCAACGTTTTCAAAAGAAATTAAATAACCTGAGTCCTTATGAATATAGGACTCAGGCTACTTAAATGTGCTTTTTTATTCCTGTCTACTTGACAGGGGTCACTTCA